>ERZ857998.1280-NODE-1280-length-29383-cov-3.901493_pt1 | contig 29383 bp, 29 predicted proteins | sample MGYA00519954_ERZ857998 | MGnify/ENA primary metagenome ERZ857998 (study PRJEB31778, sample SAMEA3449424) | human gut metagenome | biome: human gut; feature: human-associated habitat; material: faeces | place: United Kingdom | collected 2010/2012 ...
TTATTTTCTGACATGGAAAGCAGTTCTTCAGGAATCAATTCTTCTTTTAATATTTGAACATATGTTTGATATTTTTGTTCTGTCTTTTTCATATAAATACTCCTTGATTAATTGATAACTCTAGTTTAATATGAATGTGTTATCAAGTAAATTAAATGATTTTAATAGATATGTTTAATTTTTTTAATAGGAGACTCTTATGGAAATACAAGAACTTATTTCATTTACAACAATTGTTCAACAAGGTAGTTTTTCAAAAGCTTCTAAAAAGTTAGATTATTGTCAAGGATCTATCACCGTTCATATCAAAAATCTTGAAAGAGAACTTGGTGTACAATTGTTTGATCGTTTAGGTAAAAAGGTTACTCTTACAAATCATGGTAAAACATTTTATCAGCACTGTTTGAAGATACTTGATGATATTTCATGTGCGAAAGAAGCCATTAATCCTTCATTAGAACTTAATGGTCATCTTACAATTGGAACTATTGATTCATTATGTTCTTCCATAGTTCCTCAGCTTATTTGTAAATATCATCAATACCACCCTCATGTATCTGTTTCGATTACAACAGATACAATTGAAGGACTTTTAAAAATGCTTAAAAATAACGATATTGATTTTGCATACTTAGTTGATAAACAACTTTTAGATACAGATTGGCTAAAAATATATCAATCTAAAGAAGAAGTTACTTTTGTAGCATCATGTCATCACCCAATCTGTAAAATCAAACAGCCAACAATTCAAGATATCCTAACTTATCCTATTATTTTAACAGAAAAAAATGCCAGTTATCGTCGCCTTCTCGAAGAAAAGCTTCATGAAGACAATTTAGAAATTAAGCCTTTTATCCAATCTAAAAATACAGATTTGCTTTTAGAACTATTGAAACTTGATCAATATATCAGTTTTTTACCAAAATATATTTTAGAAAATGATTTAAAAAATAAAACAATCATTCAAATTAATATTCCTGATTACCAAATTGATGTCTATCGTCAACTTCTCTGCCATAAAAACAAATGGCTTTCTCATGAAATGAAATCATTCTTTCAATTAATAAAAGAAAAATATTAAAAAAGAATTGCATTTTGCAATTCTTTTATAATTCTTCTCCGTTAGACTGACATACTTTTTGATACCAGTAGAAAGAATCTTTACGTGCACGGTGCAAATCACCATTTCCATCATCATCCATATCTACATAGATAAATCCGTAACGTTTTCTCATTTCACCAGTTCCTGCTGAAACCACATCAATACATCCCCAAGGCATATATCCCATTAAATCAACACCATCTTCATCAACTGCTTTTTTCATTTCAATGATATGTTGTTTCATATAATCAATACGATAAGGATCGTGAATTGAACCATCTTCTTCCACTGTATCGATAGCTCCTAAACCATTTTCTACGATCCATAATGGTTTATGATAACGATCCCATAATTCATTTAATACAATACGAAGACCAACTGGATCAATTTGCCATCCCCAATCATTTGCTTTTAAATAAGGGTTTTTAACAGCACTTTCTAAGTTAGAAGCTGTTCTTTTAGCATCTACGTTTACAGTAGCAACACTTGTTGAATAGTAAGAAAATCCAATATAATCTACTGTACCAGCTTTTAATGTTTCTAAATCTCCATCTCCTATTTTTAATTCAATACCAGCATTTTTATATTCAATAAGTTTCCATTCCGGATAGAATCCTTTATTTTGAACATCTGTATAGAATGTACGTAATCTTTTTTCAGTAATACGTTTCCACATATTTTCTGGATTACAATCTTCTGGATAAATTTCTGAATAATTGATCATCATCCCAATTTGAAATTCTGGATTGATTTCATGACCACGAATTACTGTTTTTGCTGCAGCAACAAGCATATGATGAACAGCTTGTGCAACTTTATCTGGTCTAGATAAAGCTTCTGTAATTCCTAAGTTTGTGTAATCTTTACAGAAATTGATTTCATTAAATGTTAACCAATATTTAACTTTATTTTTATAACGATTGAAAATTGTTTCTACATAATTCATATAGAAATCAATTGTTTTTCTATTATACCAACCATCATATTCTGTTGCTAAATGAAGTGGTAAATCAAAATGTACAATTGTTACTTGTGGTTCAATACCATATTTTAACATTTCATCAAAAACATCATCATAGAATTTTAAACCTTCTTCATTAGGTTCTTTTTCATCCCCATTTGGGAAAATTCTTGTCCAGTTAATAGACATACGGAATGATTTAAATCCCATTTCTGCAAATAATGCAATATCTTCTTTATAATGATGATAGAAATCAGTTGCCACATGGCTTGGATAATATGTATCTTCATCCACATATGGTACAGCACCATCAGGTACTTCAGTTCCACGACGATCAATAAATTTTGTTGATCCATCAGCAAGCTTTAAAGCCATACGTCTAGGAATATTATTTCTTCCATCTCCACCAGTGATGACATCTTGAATAGCAAGACCTTTACCACCGCTTAAATATCCACCTTCATATTGGTTAGCAGCTGTTGCGCCACCCCAAAAAAATCCTTCTTTAAATCCCATTTGAATTCCTCCTGTTTGTTCTTTACTTATTATATTCATTTTATTGTATTCGGTTTCATTTTTTTCATAAAATGAAAACTCATTTTTCAAATGAAAAAGAATTCGTTATAACAAAAACAAAGGTAAGGGGTGATAAAAATTAAGAAATCAAATAAGAATGTCCCGCATGAATTTCTATTGCATCAAAACCAATGGTTTGTGTCTTTTAGCAGCTGTTGCATAATCATCTGCAATACTATAAATTTCTTCTACTGTTAAAGCACGAGGAATCGCTCCTCCTGCTTTATTAGGAGTTGCACTCGCAGAAACAGGTTGTATTCCAATACGACTTTCCATGGCACTTGCTCCTGCATGGTTTAATTGAATAGCTATTTTCGTACCATATTGATGAATGGTTTCACATAGTTTATAAAGACGAGGTATATAATTATCGGCATCTATACGTAATTGTGTTGTTCCATTACTTCCTTCTGGATATTTCACACAAGCATTTTCTACAATTAAAAGACCATAGCCTCCTTTAGCACGTCTTTCATAATAATTCATATGTAAAAAACTCATCTCACCATTTTGTTCACCAAAGTTTGTTCCCATTGGTGCCATGACTAATCGATTATCTAATGTCATATTTCTAATAGTGATTGGTTCAAATAATTTTTTATATTGATTCATATCATCATCCTCCATCAGTTAACTCTAACAAATTAAAAATAAGAGATAAATATAAAAAGCATTATATATGTTACAAAAAAAGATATTTCAATTTCTTTCTTGAAATACCTTTTCTAACACTTGAATAATTACTCCATGATCTTCCTGTGGTCTTAATCCCGTAAAAGTAATTGTTCCAACAAATGCATCATTTTCATAAAGAGGAAAACTTCCTCCATAGATCCCATAACTTTCATCATCAATCATATAATCGTAAAGATGAAATTGCATATTATCTAAGAAGATATAATACGAAGAATGTTTCGTTTCATAACAAACTTTTTCTTTTCGATTTAACCACGATGTATTTTCTAGTTCACTGTATTCAGCAATGATTTTATCTCTATAAACAATTCTTGATGCAAAAGGTTTATCATACGCTTTAGCAGCCTATATGATTTGTTGAATAATTTGAAGTGCAGTATTTTGATTAAATGTTTTAAAGCAATATTCTTCTTGTTTTAATATATTATTTTTATTTGGGTGATTTCCCTTATTTACAAAATAGTGATAGTAATCTTTCATAGTTCTTTTATTCCTTTGATTTCTATTTTAAAAGGAATCATAAAAAAGACAATTTCAATTACATATCAAATTCATAAGTAAAACAAAAAAGGATATGATCAGCATCATACCCTTAGTATTTCCCAAAAATTTCCTAAACTATTTATGGAGGTATTTTGGACTAGGAATCTTTGGAAAATCTATTATTTATTATTTATTTCTAATAAATCCTTAAAAGTATTTAAATGATAGTCTGCATAAGGACTTCCATAAGCACTGGAAATAGCTGCAACATGCATTGAAGCACTCTTTGCTGCGATACATCCCGCAAGAGCATCTTCCACAACTAAACAGTTCTTATAATTTTTTTCTAATAAATCAGCAGCTTTCATAAATACTTCTGGATGTGGTTTAGAGTATTGAATCATTGTTCCATCGCAAACAACATCAAAATAGTTTTCTAAACCAAGTTGTTTTAAAATAAGTTTTGTATTTTTACTTGATGAACCGATTGCTAATCTATATCCTTTATTTCTTAATTGATCAAGTGTTTCTTTAACTTCAACAGAAAGATCACTAGGTGTCATTTGTTTAAGATATTGTTGATATAAAGTATTCTTTTTATTCGCAAATTCTTCTTTTTCTACTTGAGAATAAGTTTGTCTGCTTTTTTCTAAAATAATATCCAAGCTTTCCATACGTGAAACTCCTCTTAATTTTTCATTATCTTTTTCATCAAATGAAATATGAAGTTCATCACTAAGTTTCTTCCAAGCCAAGTAATGATAATGATCTGTTGAACAAATCACGCCATCTAAATCAAATATAATTGTATCTATCATCTTTTGGTATCCCACTTTCCACAAAATGCATCAACTGGACTCACACCTACAAACTTTTCTTTACCTACCAGTTTATTAACTAATGATTGAATAACTACATCATTATGACTATAACCATTGATATATGTTTTAATCATTGGAACATCTAATAAATGATATGGATTGGCAAGCGAAATAAAGAGCGTTGGTATATCTTGTACAAACCAAGGAGCATTGGCAGCCATTAATTTAATCCACTCAACACGTCTTACTGTATAATTACTTGCTGTATCAAAATCAGCAACATAAATAACTAAATCATATTTATCTTTTAAATATGAAACACCTGTTTCAAAAATTTCATGGAAATCAAGTTGATTTTCATCATAAACATCTACATTAAATCCTAGATCATTTAAACAATCTTCTATTTTCTTTTGACTTCCAGATTCTTTAAAACCACCCTTTGAGGTATCTGTTAAATGATACAAGCGAATATTTTTATACTTTTGCGGTGTTAGTGGCAAAATATCTTGCTTATTTTTAACTAAAGTAATTGCTTTGCTTGCACATTGATAAGCAAGTTCTTGATGTTCTTTACAACCAACTACATCAATCTCATTTAATGGTTTTTTATTTTCAAATACACCATTTGCCATCTTTGTTGCCAAAATTCTAAGAACTGCTTCATTTAATCTCTCCAATGACAAGAGACCATTTTCTAAACCTTTTTTCATAAATGTATAATCTTCATCGATATCTTTATTAAAAAGAATCATATCACATCCATTTTCAATACTTAAAGGAATTGCTTGACTTCGAGGTAAAGCAACATTATACCCAATCATCGCCGTTGCATCTGTTACAACCATTCCATTAAAAGAAAGTTTTTCTCTTAATAGATTCGTTAAAACTTCTTTTGATAAACTTGCTGGTAAAATATCTTCATCCTTAATTGTCGGATTAAAATATTTAACATAATGAGGTAATAACATATGACCGACCATAATAGTTTCTACTCCTTCATCAATAAACGATGAATAAATATTTCCATAGCTTTCATCCCATTGCTTTACCGTTAAATCATTAACACTACTTACTAAATGTTGATCACGCATATCAACACCATCTCCAGGAAAGTGTTTGATACAAGGGATAACACTATATTCTCTCAAGGCATTGATTTGTTGTTTAGCATAAGCAATTACTTTTTCTTTATCAGAACCATAAGTTCTAATATTTGTAATCGGATTTAAATAGTTAAAGTCAATATCTACAATAGGAGCAAACGACCAATTACATAAAACCGCATTTGCTTCCTTTCCTGCAATCATGCCTAAATGATATGCTTGTTTTAAATCATTCGTTGCAGCAACACCCATTTGTCTAGAAAAATAAGTACCGTCTATACAAATTCCATTTCCGCCACTTTCCAAATTAGCAGCTAACATTAAAGGTATTTTACTATAATTTTGAATAGTTTCATGAATGTGCTTAATCTTTGTTGATTCCAGAGGTCGATACATCATCGCTCCTGGTTTATATTTTTCAATAAATTCTACAATTTCTTTTTCTTCAAAAGATGATCCAATAGGACAAAATACTTGTCCTATTTTTTCATCAAGTGTCATAGAATCTAAAATACTTTGTACTTTTCTAATTTGTTGATCGTTAAGATAAAAAGGTTTACTTTTTAAATCTATCATAATTTTTCACCATTACTTTCAATAACCTTTTGATACCAATAAAATGAATTCTTTTTAATACGTTTACAATCCATTACATCTTCATCTGTTCTATTGACATACACTAAACCATACCTTTTAGAAAATCCTTGATGTGAACTTACCACATCAATAAATGACCATGGACAGTATCCAAAAATTGGATACCCTTCTTCTTTCGCAATTAATACTTCTTTAATATGAGATTTTAAATAGTCAATTCGATAATCATCGTGTATTTGATTATTTTCTAATACATCACTATAAGCCATTCCATTTTCTGTAATAATTATCGGTAAAGAATATCGGTTATAAATTTTATAAATAATACTTCTTATTCCTAGTGGATCTATACCATTTGCCATCCATTTTGTTTTCTTTAAATGTTCATTTGGACATACTTCAAACATAGAGCTTCTAAAAAATGGTGGTAATTGATAATTGACAGTTGCTGTTTTATTTTCCTTTACACAAATAGATGAATAATAATTGATTCCTATAAAATCAGGTTGAACAGCATGTAAAATCTCATCATCGCCATCTTCTTTAACAGGAGAACAATTCATTTTTTTTAAAATATTTTTAACTCTAAACGAATATTCTCCTTTTACAGACATATCTAAAAGCATATACATCATAAGTTCTTCCGCATCCATCGCTGCCAAAACATCTTCTGGTGAAGAACTATAGGGATATACATTTTGTACAGCATTAACAACACCAATCTTAGCTTTTGGATCAATTTCTTTTAATAATTTCATAGCTTTTTTTTCTGCCAAAGAAGCATGATAAGACATTTGATACATATTTTTTGTTTGTAATACTTTATCACTTTCATGATTACCATTTAAATCACTTGCTGCCATAGCAATAAGTTGTTCATTAATCGTTACCCAATAATTAACAATACCTTTCCATTTTGTAAAGCATATTCTCGCATATTCAACAAACGCATCAATGCATCTTCTGTTTTTCCAACCACCAAATTCATCTACTAATGCTTGTGGCATTTCAAAATGATAGAGAGTTGGAATAGGTTCTATGTGATTTTCTAAACATAAATGAATAATTTGATCATAAAAATCCAATCCTTTTTGATTAACATGATGCCCATCTGGCATAATTCTTGCCCAACAGAATGAAAAGCGATAAGCTTTTAAACCTAATTCTTTCATCAAAAGAATATCTTCTTTAAAATGATGATAATGGTCACTTGCTACTTTGCAATCTGCAATACCTTCTTTTACTTGTCGAACATCTGTTGTTGATAATCCTTTTCCATCTAAGTTATAACCACCTTCTACTTGAAATCCACTTGTAGAAGCACCCCATAAAAAGTTATTCACCTTGTTCACCTTTTTCCTTTGCTAATGCTTGATTGTCAATTGTTTTAAAGAATGGATAATAAATAATAATTGAAATAACAACAGCTACTAATTGATAAATTCCCCAAGATAAACTTCCTTGCATGATTCCAGAAATAAGTGGTGGCATTGATCCTAAACCTAAAATTCCTATTGGTGCTGTTACAATTCCAAATTGAATTAAAGCATATCCTAAGCAAACTAAAACAATAGGACAAATAATAAATGGAATAAGCATAATTGGATTTAAAATAACTGGTAAACCAAAGATAACTGGTTCATTAACACTAAAGATACCACAAGGCAATGTTAATTTACCAAATGATTTGTATTGATTACTTTTTGCTTTAAAGAACATTAAAATAACGAGTCCAATTGTTGCACCTGATCCACCTAAATTAGCTAAATCCCATAATCCAATATTTAAAACATGTGGAATTGTTTTTCCTGCAGCCATTGCTGCTGTATTATCACCAATATAACTTAACCAAATTGGGAATAAAATTGGTAATACTGTCATTGAACCATGAATTCCAAAAAACCATAATAATTGTGCAATTAAAATAATAATGATGAATGCAGGCAAGTTACCAGTTAATGATTGTAATGGTGTTTGAATAATTGTATAGATACAATCTGTTGCATTTCCATAAGGTGTCACCGCAAATAAAGCTCTAAAAATTAAGAAAACAATCGCAATAATAACTCCTGCTAATAAAGATGATAAAGATTCGCTTACCATTTCAGGTACAGAATCTGGTAATTTAATAACAATATTTTTTTCAGTGATTAACGCTAACAATCTAGATACAATAAGCCCTGCAAGTAATGCCACAAAAACTCCTTTTGTTCCTAAATAAGAAATATTAAAGAAACTAATTCCTGAGTCAGCTAATGTTGTTGTATCTAAAGGTACAAGTAACATATATGCAAATAAAGATAAAAATCCTGAAGTTAAAGTATATTTTTTATTTTCAAAAACAGTTGCTCCTCTATAACCAACAGCAAACGCCATATAAACAGCTAATAAATTTGTTGTTACATTTTGCACTCCTGTAAATAATTGATCTAATCCTGTTGAAGCTAATAAATCTGTATAAGGTTGCCATGATATATTTGTTAAAATTGTAAAAACGGCACCTACCATAATAATTCCTAATGTAGACATACATCCACCACTAATCGCACTCAAATATTTATTTTGAGATAGCTTATTAGCTACTGGAACAAGTGTCTTTTCAATAATTGATATTAATTTTTCCATTTTCCTTCTCCTTGTATGTATATGACATTGGCCTTTGTCTATCGTTAGTATAACAAGAATATGTAAAGAATAAGTCGTCAAAAAAACAGTGCGATTTTCAAAAATACACACTGTTTTTCAGATATTGAAAATAAGAATTAATATGTAAAATAAATACAATAATACATGATAATAATTTCTAAACTATATAATAATGACATCCTAGATTCAGTATTTGTATTATCCTGGCTACATAAAATGACTTCTTTATCAATAAATTCATTAATCATCTTATTATGATTATTCATCGTTAAAACAATAAGTTTAATATTTTTTTCAAGAAGTATTTGAATAACTTCACTATGTCTATAAAAATAACCTCCCTCTACACTTAAAATAATCACAACACTATTTTCTTTAAGATTATGCGCCGCTTCTAATTGTTCATCATTGGAAATTGCTACCGTAATATATTTATTCATCAAAGCAAATCTATTTTGTATATGTTGTGCTAGTAATGTTGAAAACTCTAAACCTAACACTAAAACTTCTAAACTATCATGGATATATTTACATACATGATCTAGTTGCTCAAAATCAAGATGATCATATGTAAATTGAATATTATCAATAACATGTTTTGTATAATTTTGAAAAATTTCTTTAACATCTTTTTTATCAGCTTTTATAATTTGAGGAGAATAATCTGTTTTAGATATATCAAGTGTATTTAAACAAGCATTTTTAAATTCTTGAAAAGAATGAAATCCTATCAATTCAACAAAACGTGAAATTGATGCTGGTGATACAAAACATAATTCTGATAACTCATTAATTGTTTTTTCTGGTATAACACTATAATGAGTAAGTAATGCAAGTGCTATATCATAATTCGTATCTTTTTTATATTGTCCATTTACATATCTTAGCAATGTTGATAATACTGAATCTGTATTCATAACTTTCCTCCATCTAACATATGTATTTTAACACAATTTCTATTAATTATAAATTTTCAGCTACTAATTATTGGCTGAATATCACCTATTTTAAGTCATCTTTTACAAACACAACAATTAATTAAAACATCACTTGTATAACATTTAACCCATTCTTTCATCTTTTCTTCTTGTATTTTTGCTACTAAGATTGGAAATAGTTTTCTTTTAATCGTTGCATTGTTTCTATTTTTTGAACAATAAACATACTTCTAACCTCTTTTCTTTAATTGATTTCCTATTTTTAAATAAATGATTTCACCTAAAATGCCTATTACAATACCCGATAGTATACCAAAAAGCATTAGATACGGTAAATAATACATAAATACTGTTGAACTAAAAAAAAGCATTGCTACCAATAATTGTCCTACATTATGAAAAATACCACCCATAATGGAAATAATGATATCAGAAAATAAATTTGTTTTTAAAAATAAATACATGATTATTAAAGAAAGCAATCCTCCTGATAAACTATATAAAAACATATAGAAATTCGTAAAAGTCAAAGAAACAATCAAAATTCTTAAAAACATGACAATAAAAGCCTCTTTTAAGCCAAAACAAAGAAGTAATGTCAAAGTAACGACATTTGCAAGCCCTAATTTAGCTCCTGGAACGCCTAAATAAAGAGGTATTAATGATTCTATATAACTTAAAACAATTGCTATTGCACAAAATAAAGCCAAATAGCATAATTTTTTAATAGACTTTTCCATCTTCTTTTCCTTCATTTCCTTCAATCACTTCCACAACTAAATGATGAGGCAAACAAACAATCGTTGCCCCTTTTTTATTTATTTTCCCTTGTTTAATACATAAATGATCTGGACAAGTTGCTTTTATCATAAAAACCTCATGATTTTTAATTTGTATTTTATTTTCATTATCAATATTAATGATTTGATCATCATCTAAAGAATAATAACCTTCAATTTGATCATTTCTTTTTATGACAATTTTTGCTCCTTGTTGTTTTGATTTAAAAAGAAAAAGTCCTCCTATCAAAACAACAAGAATGCCAAGAATAATCAAATCATTTCTTAACGTTTTATTTTTCATCTTCTTACTCCATGCTATAATATAAAAAAAGGAGGTTACCTATGAAAAAATCAATACTTTCATTACTTATTTTTTCATTTATCCTTTGCGGTTGTAAAAACACAACTCCTCTTTCTAATAAAGAATTTTGTCTAGATACAATTATCCAAATAACCCTTTATGATTCTTCTTCTAAAAATATTTTAAATAACTGTTTAGATTTATGCAAGAAATACGAGCGTATCTTTTCTGCCAATAATAAAAAAAGTGAACTCTATAAAATCAATCATTCTTCCAACAAATTAGAAGCTCAAGAATTATCTGATGATCTCTATAAAGTGATTAAACAAGGGCTTTATTATAGTGATTTATCAAAAGGAAGCTTTGATATTACCATTGGTTCGATTTCTTCATTATGGGATTTTAAAAAGCACACACTTCCTGAAGATCCGTTGATTCAACACCATCTTCACGATGTTTCTTATAAAAATATTATTTTAGAAAATCATAAGATACGTTTTCTAAATACAGAAACAATGATTGATTTAGGGGCAATTGCAAAAGGATACATCGCCGATCAAATTAAAAACTATTTACTTAAAGAAAATGTCAAGAGTGCCCTTATTAATTTAGGAGGTAATATTTTATGTGTTGGTAAAAAACAAGAGAATCCTTTTATTATTGGAGTTACCAACCCACAACAAACATCTGATTCATTGTTTAGTTTAAAAATCAATGATTTATCTGTTGTTACAAGTGGAACTTATCAAAGATTTTTTGAAATTGATTCTAAAAGATATCATCATATTTTAAATCCAAAAACAGGTTATAGTTATGAAAACGGTTTAAGCTCAGTAACGATTATTTCTAAAAAATCAATTCAAGGAGATGCTTTGAGCACGGTTTGTTTTTCTTTAGGAAAAGAAAAAGGACTTGAATTACTTAACTCACTTGAAGGTGTTTCTGGTTGTTTTATTGATGAAAACAATCAAGTAAGTTATAGTAAAGCCTTTAAGCACTATTTAAATAAGGGCTAATGTCCTTTTTCTTTTTATTCAATAATCTTTCTTGGACATTTTTCTTTGCATTTACCACAATGAACACATTTAGAATAATCAATATGTGCTAAAAAGTTTTCAACTGTAATTGCTCCTGTTGGACAAACTTTTTGACACATCATACACCCTAAACATCCTGCCTTACAGTTTTTATTAACTACTGGTCCTTTATCATGGCTATTACATCTTACATGACATAAAGATTCATAAGGAACCATTTCAATAAGATGCTGCGGACAAGCATCCATACATTTTTGACATGATTTACATTTTTCTTTATCAACTTGAGCAACACCATCAATAACATGAATGGCATCAAAAGCACAAGCCTTTACACAACTGCCATAACCCATACAACCAAAACGACACTTTTTATCGCCACTTCCTGGGACAACGGCTGCACTTAAACAATCATGAATACCATCGTATTGATATTGTCTTTGTATTTTATCACACGTTCCCTTACATTTAACATAAGCTACTAAATGTGTATTCTCTTCTACTTCTAAATGGAGAATTTCTCCTATTTTTTTAGCAACTTCATTACCACCAACAGGACATTGATTAATTGGGGCTTCTTTTTTAGCAATTGCACATGCAAGGCCATCACATCCAGGATAACCACAAGCTCCACAGTTATTTCCAGGAAGAACCGCTCTAATTTTTTCTTCATCTTCATTGACTTCTACTTTAAATTTAACACTGGCAAGTGAAAGGAATATTCCAATAAACAATCCTATACTCCCAACAACAATAACTGCAATAATGACTGTATTCATCGTATTTCCTCCTTAAATCAAGCCTGAAAAGCCAATAAAGGCAATAGCCATCAAACCTGCTGTAATTAAAACAATTGGTGAGCCTTGTAAAACATGAGGAATATCATTATCGGCAATTCTTTCTCTTATTCCTGCTAAAATTGTAATTGAAATTGTAAATCCTAAAGCTGTCCCAAAACCGGCTACAACACTTGTTACAAAATCATAATTATTTTGTACATTTGTTAAGGCAACACCTAAAACAGCACAGTTGGTTGTAATAAGAGGTAAATAAACACCTAATGAATTATATAAAGGTGGAAAATATTTTTTTAAAAAGAGTTCTACAAATTGAACAAGTGCTGCAATAATTAAAATAAAAGCGACTGTTTCTAAATATTCAACATGTAACAAAACAAGTAAACGATACAATAAATGAGTTACAGCTGACGCAATTGTAATTACAAAAATAACTGCACCACCCATAGACATTGCGGTTTTGGTTTGTTTTGAAACTCCTAAAAATGGACATAACCCTAAAAACTGCGATAAAACGACATTATTAACTAAAGAAACACTAATCAGTGTTAAAATAAGTGTTTTCATTTTTCAGGATCCTCCTTTAACAAAGATTTATTTATTTGACATTGATTACCGTGACAATGCATACAATCTCCCCCACACTTTAAAGATGAATGAGAAACATTCGTTGCACTAGGTAATTTTAATTTATTTTGAATAGCTGTTAACAAAGCAAGTATAAAGAATGCTCCTGGTGCCATCACAAAAATCGTTATTGGCTCAAATGAAATTGGTAATGACATTGAAAAGAATGTTCCTGCACCCAATATTTCTCTTACTAAACCTATACAAGTTAAAGCAAAAGTAAAACCAAGCCCCATACCAAGACCATCCATAATTGATAAAAGTGGATTATTTTTAGAAGCAAAAGCTTCTGCTCTTCCTAAAATAATACAATTGACAACAATTAAAGGAATATAAATACCGAGTGTATCATATAAAGATGGAATATATCCTTGTAATAATAATTGTACAACTGTAACAAGAGAAGCAACAATGACAATATAAGCAGGAATACGCATACGACTAGGAATAATATTTCTAAGTGCTGAAATAACAAAATTCGACATAATTAAAACCGCCATCGTCGTAAGTCCCATTCCCATTCCATTCATTGCTGAAGTTGTAACCGCAAGAGTTGGGCACATACCAAGCATTAACACAAAGGTAGGATTTTCTTTAATGATTCCATTATATAAAGGTTTTAAATATTTCTTCATATTTTCATCTTCCTTTCAATAAATCATAAAAATCTAAGGCTCCATTGATTCCATTTGTCATTGCTTTAGAAGTAATGGTCGCTCCTGATAAAGAATCTACTTCATCTTCATTTTGTTTACCATTTTTAACGACTTGGAAATGATCTACTTTTTTCCCTACATACTGATTTCTAAACTCTTCATTTTTAGCATTCATTCCAAGTCCTACTGTTTCATCAATCGATAAAATTTCAACTCCTGTAATTTCTTTTTGAAGGTTGATACCAATAATGATTTCAATATCACCACCAAAACCATCATGATCAATCACTTGAATAATAGAACCGATAGTTTGTTTTTGATGATATGCTTTTAAAGCATTTTCTATTTCAAGACCGTTTTTACCATAATCCCCTTTAAGCTTTTTAGATAATTTTTTGATATCATTTTCTTTATAAGCTTTAAAAGAAGTTGCTTCTTTCATCACTTTTAAATAAGCATCTTGCTTACTTTGTTGTGATTGGTGTTGAATAGGATTCTTTGTTATTTGATAAACATAACCAAGAAGTCCTCCGCAAATAATAGTAATCACGCATAAAATTAAAATATCTTTTATTATTTTTTTCATTTGACAACACCACCTTTTAATGTGAGTTTATCAATTAATGGTACTAATAAATTAGAAATAATAATGGCATAAGAAACACCTTCTGCACTTGTTCCAAAAAAACGAAATAATCCTGTTAATACACCTAATAAAATACCATAAATAAGTTGTCCTTTTTGATCCATTGGGCTTGTTACATAATCAGTAGCCATGAAAAAGGCACCAAAGATCAAACCTCCACCACATAACTCACAAGCTAAATAATAAGCATCAAAAGGACATGGTGATAAAATCAATGTAAAAATAGAAAATGTTAAAAGATATGTTAAAGGAATGGTTACTTTAATAACTTTTTTAACAATCAAATACATTGCACCTATTAAAAGTGCAATTGCAGAAGTTTCTCCAATTGTTCCAGCAGTATTTCCAATAAACATCTTTATTAAATCAAAGCTTTCTCCATTTTTTAAAATTGCAAGTGGCGTTGATGAAGTCATCCCGTCAAATACAAAATTTGTCATTCTTCCAGTAAAGGAAATCAATAAAAAACATCTTGCAGCTAACGCTGGATTCATAAAGTTTTGTCCTAATCCTCCATAAAATTGTTTAACCACAATAATAGCAAAGAGACCACCAATAACAGGAAGCCATAAAGGAACTGTTGATGGTAAATTTAAAGCAAGAATAAGTCCTGTGACAACTGCTGATAGATCTTTGATGGTAATTGTTTTTTTCATAAAACGTTCATATAAATATTCTGCTAAAACACATGTTGTTATCGTTGTTACAATAATCAATAAAGCATTTATTTTAAATTGAATAATTCCAAATAAAGTAGCTGGTATTAAAGCAATAATGACATCTAACATAATAGAAGATGTTGTAACACGATCTTTAATATGCGGTGAAGCAGAAACATGTAGTAATTGATTCATGAATAACACCTACTTTCTTTTATTAACAGAGACTAAATATTTCATCTTCTTAAATGCCTGTGTCATATTTCTTTTTGCTGGACATGTATAGCTACAACAACCACATTCTATACATTCCATTCCACCATTTAAAATAAAGGCTTCTGTATCATTTTTTGTTGCTATTTGATAAAGTTTTTGAGGAACTAATAAACTCGGACACACGTCTTTACATCGACCACAACGAATACATGCAGAAGGTTCAAAAAGGGATACTTCATCTTGTACAAGTGCAAGTAAAGAACTTGATGTCTTAGTTACAGGTATATCTAAATGAATAAGGGCGCTTCCCATCATTGGACCTCCACAAATAAGTTTTTGAACTTCAGATTTGAAACCTCCTAATTGTTCAACGATCCATTTAAAACTCGTTCCTATAGGAACTTCAATATTGCTAGGTGTTATTCCATCACCCGAAATCGTCATTACTTTAGAAAGAAGTGGTTGATTATAACGAACGGCTTGATTAATAGCAATCACTGTTGCTACATTATCAACAATACATCCTACATCTAAAGGAAGCATTTTAGAATTTAATGTCTTTCCTGTTAAAACCTTAACAAGCATTCTTTCTCCACCTTGAGGATATTTTGTTTTTAGTTCTTTCACAGCAATTCTTTTTTCATCTTTACACTTTTCTTTTAATAAATGAATAGCCTTTTTTTTATTATCTTCAATGGCAATATAACAAAGAGCTTTTGGAAACATTTCTAATAAAACATGAATTCCTGCTATTAGTTCATCTGTTTTTTCAAGCATCAAGCGATAATCACTTGTAAGATAGGGCTCACATTCCGCACCATTAACAATATAATATTGAACTTGATTTGGATCTTTAACAGATAATTTTACATGTGTAGGAAACCCTGCTCCTCCTAGACCAACTATACCTGCTGCCTTAATTCTTTCAATTTTTTCTTCATAAGTTAATTCTTGTTTATTATTATTATTTTCAACTTTTTGATATAATCCATCATTAGCAATAACAATTGATTCTTGCATTTTCCCACTGACATCCATTCTTTCTTCTATTTTTTTTACTACACCTGAAACTGAAGAAATAATAGGACTTGAAACAAAAGCATCACTACAAGCAATAACTTGCCCAACTTTTATCTCATCTTTTACTTTAACAATTGGCTGACAAGGTGCACCAATATGTTGTTTTAAAGGAAATACAACTTCATCACTTGCTTTTATTTTAATAATAGGTAAATCCTTTGTATATTGTTTTTGATCTTTTGGATGTATGCCTCCAATAAATGATTTTAAACTCATAACTTCCATCCCCTTTAACCCTATTTTAGTCCTATTATTTTCAAATTGAAAGCGTTTACAACAAGTTAAAAAATTAACTTGTTTTCTTTGAAATATATGAAAATTATGTGATTTTAATCACATTTAAATATAAAAAAAAGATAGCTTTCGCTATCTTAAAAATACTAATTTTGTTCATAAAATTCTTCATCATCTAGCATTGGGTAACTAGTAAGATGTTGACCATCTAAATTTACTTTATGCATATTAACGGCAGTAATTTGTCTTCTATTATATGTTGTATAATAATAGATTCCCTTTTGACTATTCCAACATGACGTATAAATCGTAATTTCATATTTTCCATCATCTACTTCACAACACCCTCTTTGTTGTTCTACAGAACCTAAAATATGGAAAAATTGGTTAACACTATCTCTTTCATTATCTTTTGATTGTCCGTTCATTTTAGTAAATGCAACTCTTACAAAACGTGACATTGAAGATAAATCACCAGGTAATCCAAGAGCTCCCATTCCTCTAGAATAAGATTTTAAATCTAATTGTTTAGAAAAATAATTTTGTGGTTGTTTAGGTGATAAAGACATATAATTATTTAAATTAAATAATTGTTTATCAAATGAGGGATTGTTTGCAAGAACACCGACTGGATTTTCATAGATTTTTAATCCTTCTTCGACTGATTCAACAGTTATACATCCACTTTGATCTGCAATGATCCAATGTAATGATGCGGCTGGCAAATGTTCGTTATAAGGTGTCTTCACTAAATTGATTGTTTGAATAAGTTGTTTAGCTTCTTTAAGCGTTGCACATTGACTTAAAATCCAAGGAATGAATTCATATTGAGCAACGTTGACTGCTCCTTCTTTAACCTCTTGATAACAAGCATTTCCGACAAAATTTAATCCTGCCATTCCTAAACCTTTTTCATTAACAGCGTCATAATATAAAGGATATTCATCTAATACATGAGCCATACCAATCATGGCATAATGTTCAATATTTTTTGATCCATGTCTATATTGTAAAGGATAGTTTCTCGGCATAATAGCTATTTTTTCACCATAGGAAAATTCATAATCCAAAGTTCTACCCATATAAAAATCTTTTGTTTTATAAGTTGCTGCTGTACACATATAAAATCTCTCTTTCTTTTCATTGTTTTGCTATTATATAGTATAACCCATTTATTTCATCTTTATGAATTAGAAAAGAAAAACACTCTTAAGAGTGTATTTCGAATATTATTTAACTTCTACAAGTTCTAAATAGCTTGTTGCACCTTTAACTCCTGGTGTTCCACCAGTAACTAAGATTTTTTGACCAGGTTTTACACCATTTTCTCTAGCAATAATACTTGCATAATCAATCATTGAAATACGTGAGTTTAATTGTTTACAAGGTACTGCTTTAACACCCCAGTTTAAAGCTAAAGCTTTAACAGTTTTAAGTGATGGAGTTGCAGCAATAATACGAGATTTTGTACGATAACGAGCCATTTTACGAGCTGTAAATCCAGATTCTGTAAAGGCAATAATTGCTGCTACATTGAATTTATAAGCAATTTCTGCAACAGACATACAAATAGCTTCGCTTGTATCATCTGGTGCTGTACGAATGGCTTGTCTTTGTAAGCTTTGATAATCTAAACTAGATTCAATCTTATGAGCAATTTTTGACATCATTAAAACTGCTTCTTGAGGATATAAGCCACTTGCAGATTCACCAGATAACATAATTGCATCTGTACCATCATAAATCGCATTAGCCACGTCAGATACTTCCGCACGTGTTGGTCTTGGATTTTGTTGCATACTTTCTAACATTTGAGTGGCAGTAATAACGATTTTACCACGTTGTTTACATTTTTTAATAATTGATTTTTGAATAAGTGGGACATCTTCAGCAGGAACTTCTACACCTAAGTCACCACGAGCAACCATGATACCATCAGCAATATCAAGAATTTCATCAACGTTTTCAACACCTTCTTGATTTTCAATCTTCGCTAAAATTTGAATATCATTTCTACCATTTTCAATTAATAATTTTTTAATATCAATAATATCTTGTGCTCTACGACAGAATGAAGCAGCAACATAGTCAAAAGGTTGATTTGCACCAAATGTTAAATCTGAAATATCTTTAGGTGATAAATAATCAAATCCTAATTTAATTCCTGGAACATTGATTCCACGTTTATTTTTTACTTCTCCATCATTTGCTGCTACACAAACAATATCTGTTCCTTCAATATGATCAACTAATAATTCAACTTGACCATCGTTTACTAAGATGAAACCACCTGGTTTAACATCTTTATATAAATCTTTATAAGTGATTGTAAATCTTTCACTTGTTCCTTCAATATCTTCTACACAAATAGTTGAAGTTTGTCCTTTTTTAAAAGTTGTTTTTCCACCAACAAAATCACCAGTTCTAATTTCAGGTCCTTTTGTATCTAATAAAATAGCGACATTTGTCGATAATTCTTTATTAATTTCTAATAAAGTATTGATTTTTTCTTCATGTTCTTCATGAGTTCCATGAGAAAAGTTTAATCTCATGACATTCATTCCAGCTTTTACTAATTTAGTAAGCATTTCTTTACTTTCTGAAGCTGGCCCAATAGTACATACAATTTTTGTTTTTGACATAATCTCGTTTTTGTTCATAATTCTTGCCTTCCTTTACTCTCTACATCTTTTAGTATAAACCTATTTTTTTAAGATAACAATGCATAAAATCAATGTAAGCACATCCACTTAAAAAATATTTTTTTTCATTATTTTATGAAAAAGAGTTACAAAAAAAGGTAAAATAAAATAAATTAATTTTTTGAAACTTATTTTTATTTATTTTCAGGATATACCAATAAGAATTCATCTGATATAAATAGGTTCTAGCTCCTTTAGGCATTTGTGTAAGAGCATTGAAAACATTATAATAATCTCCTGCTCCCATCGCTACAGCAATAACTCCCCATAAAGCAAACATCAAATATTTAGTTCCTAGAAAAGATAAGCAGTAAGGAAGAAAACCAAAAACTAAATTTGGTAGAAGAGACATAAAAATAAATTTTTTTACTCATTGTTTCAGTTTCTAAAACAAAAACCATTCCTTGTTTAAAATTTGTATAAAGATAAACGTCTTCTTTAAAACAAAGGGCATGTAAAAGCTCATGAGGAAACATTGTTAAAATTGGAAAAACAACTGCAAGCATCACATAATCAAAATAAAGCAGTAAATCATTTTTATATACTAAAAGAATAGGAATAGATAAGATGACCATTAATACAAGTCCTATTGTATTAGCAATAACAGCAAGTTCTTTGGACGAACTGACTTCTTTAAATTTTACAGCATTGGGTTGATGTTTTCTTTTCGGTAATGTTTCAGGATCTAAATTATATTTTCCTTGATAATGTAATTTCATAATAAAGCTCCTTTCTTATAGCCTATCAAATATGAAAAAACTCTTGAGTCATCCCAAGAGTTTTATTCATATTTAAAATAATCAAGACTTTCATGAATTTGTATTTGAATTGGTAAATCTTCTAATAATTCAGGAAGTTTTTCTTCAATTATAACTTCTAAATGATGACCCGGATCAATTAATAAACAATCATAATCAATAGCATATTTAGCATGACGATATTTAGTATCACCTGTAATATAACAATCTACTTGACCAGTAAGAATTTCTAAGTCGTCTGCTGCACTTCCCCCACAAATAGCAATTGTATGTATCATTTTATTTGTATTTTTACTATATTTTAAATGTTGCAAATGAAATTTATCTTTTACATATTCTATAAAATCTTGTCCTTCCATTGCTTGATTTAAAGTAGCTTTCTTTCCTACTTCATAATGATCATAACAAGCAACATCATGAACACCTAATTTTTGAATCAACCAATCATTCATGGAAATCCCATTTTGTCCTCTATCTAAACATGTATGTAAGCTATAAACAACAATGCCATGTTTAATAGCTCTTTCAATAAATTTTCCTTGATGTAAAGATGTATCCAGGTTTTTTATTTTTTCTAATAAAAAAGGATGATGTGTAATTAACATTTGACAATTATTTTCAATACAGGCTTGTAATGTTTCATTATCAGCGTTTAAAGCAATATAAACTTTTTTAACTTCCTTTTCTCTACTTCCAATTTGTAGGCCACAGCAATCAAAATCCATTTGAAGATTTAAAGGAAAATATTTCTCCAAATGATTCATAATTTCATAAGCTTTCATTAAGTTCACCTTCAATTAATTGTTTTTGTTTTTCTAATTCTAAATATCTTGGATGATTTGATGGCAAATCTTTCATAATCTTTAAATATGTTTGATATTGTTTTTGCCAATAACGAATAAATAATTCATCTTTATTTTTTCTTAAAACTGGACCAAACATCATATCTTCTTGATTATATTGAATATCTTGATTTGTATTTTCTACAACCATCATTTCATAAACATGATGACCATCTTTAATCATCTTTTCATCAATAATTTTAAAATGATTTTTAAATAAATATTTTCTTAGATGATCCGTATTAGCGTTAGGTTGTAAATAGAATTGTTTAACTTTGTTTAAATACGCTTTATTTTTTTCTAATATTTCTACAATTAGAAATGATCCCATTCCAGCAATCGTTACTATATCAACTTCTTTATCAAGAATAGGATCTAATCCATCTCCTAATAAAGCTTCAACATTTTCTTCGAAATGATATTGCCTAATAGTAGAAAGTGACGCCGCAAAAGGACCTTTTGCGACATCACAGGCATAAGCTTTATCTATAATATTTTTTTCAATTAAATAACATGGCAAATAAGCATGATCTGTTCCAATATCTGCCAAGATATTTCCTTTTTTATGTTTTTCTACCAAATAAGCAAGTAATTCTAATCTTTTTGATAGTTTCATTAACGATCTAAGAAATCCTTTAATCTTTTAGAACGAGATGGATGTTTTAATTTTCTTAATGCTTTTGCTTCAATTTGACGAATACGTTCACGTGTAACGTTAAATTCACGCCCAACTTCTTCAAGAGTTCTTGTTCTTCCATCATCCAAACCAAAACGAAGTCTTAATACTTTTTCTTCACGATCTGTAAGTTCTAATAAAACATCATTCAATTCATCTTTTAATAATTCATTAGCAGCATAATCATCTGGAGACATTGCTCCTTCATCTTCAATAAAATCACCTAAATGTGAATCATCTTCTTCACCAATTGGTGTTTCTAATGAAACGGGTTCTAATGAAATTTTTTGAATTTCACGTACTTTTTCAGGTGTCATACCATCCATTTTTTCAGCAATTTCTTCAGCAGATGGTTCTCTACCTAATTCTTGAATTAATTGTCTTTGAATACGTGTTAATTTATTGATTGTTTCTACCATGTGTACTGGAATACGAATTGTACGGGCTTGATCGGCAATTGCACGTGTAATTGCTTGTCTAATCCACCAAGTCGCATAAGTAGAGAATTTAAATCCTTTTGTATAATCAAATTTTTCTACTGCTTTAATTAACCCCATGTTTCCTTCTTGGATTAAATCTAAGAATAACATTCCACGTCCAACATATCTTTTAGCGATGGAAACAACTAATCTTAAGTTTGCTGCAGCAAGTTCTTTTTTAGCTTGTTCATCTCCTTCAAGAATTCTTTTAGCTAATTCAATTTCTTGATCATGATTTAATAATTCAACTCGCCCAATTTCTTTAAGATACATTTTTACAGGATCATTAATTTTAACATTACTTCCAAGTTGAGTGCTTTCGCTTTCTTTATCATCATCATGTTCTTGATACATATGTAATGTATCCCCTGTCATCATATCGAAATCACCATCAAAATCTAGATCAGGAGTATCATCTGCATCATCTATATCAAGGTCTAAATCATCATCCATTGCAGGAACGCCTGCAAGTAACATATCATCATCTACATCTAATGAATCTAAATCATCATCAGAAATAGTAATTTGATTTTGTTGAATATATTCAAGTAATTCTTCTGCGAGTTCATCACTTAAATCATAATTCATTAAATATTCATCAATTTGTTCTTGGGTTAATACATTGTTATTGTTTTTTGCTTCATTTACAACTAATTTTTTTAAATCATCAAATGAAACTGCTTGTACTTTTTTCTTTGCCATAGTTTACTCCTTATCTTTTGATTCTATAATTTCTTGAAGAATTTTTGCTTGTTGACGAGGATCATATGTTTGTGATAGCTCCTGTTCAAGTTGTTTAATTCGTTCAATTTTAAGTTTTTCTTGTATTATTTTGATATAATCATCAATTGCTTGATTTGATTCTAATTGAGGTAAATGTAAAGATGATATTTCTAAAATTCTTTTAACAATATCTTGATCATCAATCATATTAATCAAATCAGCAACTTCTAAAATGACGTACTGACGATAATAATCAATAATATAGGAAGCAATTAAGCGATTAACTTTATCATACATATAGCCTGCTTTTGCTTCATATTGCATCGCATACTTTTTATCCTGCATCATATAATATAACAAATCTCTTTCAGCCTTTTGATACTTATCAATCAATCTTGAAACATGATCATAAGTCACAGGTCTAAAAGGTATTGGTTTTTTTACAAGAGTTTGTTGACTCATTAAATGATGAATTGTTTCTTTAGAAAATCCTGATTTTTTTTCAAGTTGACCAATATAATAATCTTGATCAACAATATCATCCAATTGCATGATGACTTTAACCATGGATTCTAAATAATTTTTTCGATCTTCATAATTATCAACATTGATACGTTCATAATAATAATTTAATTTAAACTCAACAGCACTTATCGGATTTTTAAAGAGTGCTATTAATTCATCTTTTCCTTTAGCTTCTAGAAATTCATCTGGATCCATTGCATCAGGAATAACCACGATTGATGTATGAAATCCTTCATTATTTAAAGCATCCACACATTTTATCATCGCATTTTTTCCAGCTTGATCACCATCAAGACATAAAACAATATCATTTGATAATCGTTTTAACATTTTTAAATGTTGTGAAGTTAAAGCTGTTCCCATAATTGCGACAGTATTTTTAATACCCGCTTTATATAATGCTATTACATCCATAAAACCTTCTAGAATAATGACTTTACCTTCATTTCTAACATCATTTTTTATACGATGGTAATTGTATAAGGTCTCTCCTTTAATAAAAATTTTAGATTCAGGAGAGTTCATATACTTAGATTCTTTTTGATTTTTTTGATAGATACGACCACTAAAGCCAACAACACGTCCTTCACTATTATGTAAAGGAAACATAATACGATTGGAATAGCGATCGTATCCTACTTCAGATTCTATAACAAGCCCTGATTCATAAGCTTGCATTCTTGAAAAACCAGATTTTTCAAAAGCCTTTAATAAAATATTTTGTTCTGGTGCATAACCAATTTCAAAATAGTCAATAATATCTTTAGATAAATGTCTTTGACTTAAATAACTATTTGCTTCTAAAGCAAGCTTCGTCGTTAAATAATGTTTATAAATACGATTAGCTTCTTCATGCATTAAATTCTTGATTTACATGTGGTTTTTCTTCATAAAATGTAAAATCACCTAAATCAACATTTCCCATTTGAGCCACCATTTTGACAGCTTCCATAAAGGAAATTTTTAAGTAATCTTGTAAGAAAGTAAACACATTTCCACCGTGTGAACATACAAAACATCTATAGATCTGCTTTTCAGGTGAAACAGACATTGATGGATGATCATCATTGTGAAATGGGCACCTTGCTAAATAATTACGTCCTCTTCTTTCTAAAGGAAGATAATTGCCAATAACATCAACGATATCAACGCTTTGTCTTATTTCATTGATTTTTTCATTTGAAAGTCTTGGCATAATGATCTCCTTTATTAGAAAGTAATTTTATCTTGAATATAATCTACTAATTGATCAATTGGTAAACGTACTTGTTCCATTGTATCTCTATCACGAACAGTAACAGCATTATCTTCCATTGTATCAAAATCAACAGTTACACAATATGGTGTTCCAATAGCATCTTGACGACGATATCTTTTACCAATTTGACCTGCAACATCAAATTCAACAGAGAAATGTTTAGCAAGTGTTGCATAAACTTCTTCAGCTTTTTCACTTTGTTTTTTAGTAAGTGGTAAAACTGCTACTTTATATGGAGCAATGGCAGGATGTAATTTCATCACTGTTCTTGTATCTCCATTTTCTAATGTTTCTTCTTGATAACTATCACAGAAAATAGATAAGAATAAACGGTCTGCCCCTACAGATGGTTCAATAACATATGGAATATATTTTTCATTTGTTTGAGGATCTAAATATTCTAAAGATTTTTTAGAATGTTCCATATGACGAGATAAGTCATAATCAGTACGATCAGCAATACCCCATAATTCACCCCATCCAAATGGGAATTTATATTCAACATCACATGTAGCCTTAGAATAGAAAGATAATTCTTCTTTTTCATGATCTCTGAATTTTAAATTTTCTTCTTTTAATCCTAAGTCTAATAAGAATTTTTTACAATAAGCTTTCCAATAATCAAACCATTCTAAATCAGTATCTGGTTTACAGAAGAATTCTAATTCCATTTGTTCAAATTCTCTTGTTCTAAAAATAAAGTTACCTGGTGTAATTTCATTTCTAAAAGATTTTCCAATTTGCCCTATTCCAAAAGGCACTTTTTTACGTGAAGTTCTTTGAATATTTTTAAAGTTTACAAAGATTCCTTGTGCAGTTTCTGGACGTAAATAAACAACAGATTTATCATCTTCAACAACACCCATATGTGTTTCAAACATTAATTTAAATTGTCTAACATCAGTGAAATTACTTTTTCCACAGTTAGGACAAACAATATTATGTTCTTTAATATAAGACATTGTTTGTTCATTAGACCAACCTTCACTATGTACAGAAGGATCATATGCTTCAATTAATTTATCTGCACGATGTCTTGTTTTACATTCTTTACAGTCAATTAATGGATCAGAGAAACCACCAACATGTCCTGAAGCTTCCCATACCTTTGGATTCATGAAAATAGCTGAATCTAAACCAACGTTATAAGGAGATTCTTGAATGAATCTTTTCCACCATAAACGTTTAATGTTATTTTTCATTTCAACCCCTAATGGTCCATAATCCCAAGTATTTGCTAAACCTCCATAGATTTCTGAACCTGGATATATATATCCTCTTGCTTTGCAAAGGTTAACTAATGTTTCCATATCCTTTACCATAAAAATACCTCCCTCACGCTCATGCTGTATATTTGCTTATTTTACTATCTTTTTAAGTTTATGTCAAGCATGACATATCTTTAAACAAATTCTTCCCACACCACATTTGCTAAATTAAGTCCTTTTTTGCTAAGTCTTATATTATTTGTATCCATTAAAATCAATTCTTCTCTTACTAATTTTGTAAGTTCTTTGTTATATTTATAAAGAGGTGTTGTCCCAAATTTTTTTCTAAAGTTATTTATATTTATACCATTTATTTTTCTTAAGCCAAGTAACATATATTCTTTCATTTTAACTTCTCAATTTTGTATTTCTTCTATCACTATATTTTTTGCAAAGTTATCTTTTTCCATATTTTCTATATATTTTTCTAAATCTTCTATATTTTTATATCTGGCAATTCCATTATATGAAGATGCTCCTGCACCAAATCCTAAATATTCTTTTTGATTCCAGCAGTCGACATTATGTCTTGATCTATAATCTATTTTTGAAAAATTGGAAATTTCATAATGTATATATCCATTCTCTTCTAATTTTCTTTTTGCAAACCAATACATATATCTTTCCATTTCTTCATCTGGAAGTTTTAATGTTCCATTATCTATCAATTTTTCGAGCTTAGTTCCTTCTTCTACTATTAGTGAATATATAGAAATATGTGTAAGATTTAAGCTTATTAACTGGTTTAAAGTATTTTCTACATCATATATTGTTTGGTTTGGAAGTCCAATAATTATATCTGTATTTATATTGTTTAATCCTGCTTTATTTGCATATTCTATTGTTTTTAAATATTCTGCATTTGTATGAATTCTTCCTATTTCTTTTAAAAGTTTATCATTTTTTTCCTGAAGCCCTATACTTAGCCTATTAATTCCCATTTTTTTATATGCTTCCATTTTTTCTTGGCTCACAGTCCCTGGATTTGCTTCTATTGTTATTTCTACATTTTCATCTATCTCGCAACAGTTCTTTATTGTTTCTAATATTTCATATATATTTTTTTCATCTATATAAGAGGGAGTCCCTCCTCCAATGTATATTGTATTTACATGGTATCCATTTTTATTTACTGATATTCTTTTTATTATTTCATTTCTTAGTGCCTCTACATACTTTTTTTCAAACTTTTTCCCATCAGCTACACTAAAAAAATCACAATAAAGACATTTGCTTTTACAAAATGGTATATGTATATAAATGCCTATATTATCCTTCATTTCTTCTTATCTCCTCTGCTAAATCAGATATCCTCTTCATCCTATGATTTACTCCTGATTTCCCTATTGGTTTTTTCAAGGCATTTCCTAACTCTGCTAAAGAAGATTCTGGATTATTTAGTCTAAGAAGAGCAAGTTCCCTTTCTCCTTCTGATAATTTATTAAATTTCTTTTTAGATTTAATTAGTTTTATATTTTCTATTTGCTTTACAGATGTTTTTACAACTTTATTTAAGTTAGCAGTTTCACAGTTTACTATTCTATTTACATTATTTCTTACTTCTCTTATCACTCTAGTTTGTTCAAATTCTAGCACAGCTTTATTTGCGCCTATAAATGCTAAAAAATCTGAAATTTCCTCACCATCTTTTATATATACCACATAGTTTTTTTCTCTTTTCACAATTTTAGTATTTATATTAAATTTTAAAAGTAAATTTATAACTTTTTTGGCATACTCTTCTATTTGAAATACTATTTCTAAATGATATTTACCTTTAGGATTTGTTATTGATCCTCCTCCTAAAAAAGCTCCTCTTATTAAAGCTCTCGCTTCTTCTTCATCTTCTATTTTTTCTTCTAAATTAATTTCTTTTTTAGTAGTTATGCAAAATTTGTTGCCTTGCATTTCAATTTTAAAATCTGGTATTCCACTATTGCTAAGTAGCTTTCCAAACCTGTTTATATTATATTCATTTTCTGTTACAAATTTGTTTTCTGAACTTACTAATAAATATCCTTGAAGCTCACATCTTACAAGTTTTTTATTTGATAAATTATTTAATTCACTTAACTCTCTTTTTACTTTGCTAGAAAATGATTCCATATTATCACCCTATCTTTTCCTGAATAATCTTTAATACATTTTGACCCTTTAAATAATTTTTCTACTGCTTCTCTTTGGTCATACCCTATTTCTAAAATTAAAACCCCATTCTCATTTAAATAATACTTGAATTTACTTGCTATTATTCTATAAAATTCAAGTCCATCTTCTCCTCCTGATAATGCCAGTTTTGGTTCAGCTTGTACATCTTTGGGTAAGCTCTTTATTAGTTCCTCTTTTATATACGGTGGATTTGAAACAATTATATCATATTTACTTTTTATATTTTCGAACATATTTGAATAAATAAAATTAATTTGAACATCATTTTTCATAGAATTCTTATTTGCTACTTCTAGGGCCTTTTTACTTATATCAGATGCAGAAACTTCTGCATCTTTTATATATTTTTTTACACTAATTGCAATTGCTCCGCTTCCTGTACATAAATCTAATATTTTGGCTTTTTTATATTTATTTCCATATTCAATTGCAGTTTGAACTAAAATTTCAGTATCTGGTTGAGGAATTAAAACATTCTCATCAACATAAAATTCTAAACCCATAAATTCTTGTTTATTTGTTATATATTGAATTGGTTTTCCTTTTTTAATTTCTTTTACTGCTTTTAAAAATTGGGCTTCTTTACATACTTCTAAGATTTCATCTTGATTACTTAAAATATATCTTTCATCTTTTTTCAAAATATATTTTAATAAAATTTTACTTTCTATTCTATCTATTTCACTTATATTTATGGCTTCTCTTATTGTCACTTTTGCTCCTTTTATTTTACCCTTACAAACTTAACTAAATTAGTATTTTTTATTTCTTTAATTACCTTTCCATCATATATGGTAGTATCTGACGCTTTATCCTCCAAAGGAATATCTATATATACTGTTGCTACAAATTCTTGATTATAATTATTTGTTATTGTTACTTTAAATGATAGCATACACTCTATTTTGCTAAGTAAAATTCCTGCTCTTTTTAGCAAACTTCCATCATATATTAAAGATTCTCCAATATCCGAAATTATTGTATCCTTTTTCATATTCTTATTGACATATTCCAAAGTTATG
>ERZ857998.1283-NODE-1283-length-29329-cov-27.554144_pt1 | contig 29329 bp, 26 predicted proteins | sample MGYA00519954_ERZ857998 | MGnify/ENA primary metagenome ERZ857998 (study PRJEB31778, sample SAMEA3449424) | human gut metagenome | biome: human gut; feature: human-associated habitat; material: faeces | place: United Kingdom | collected 2010/2012 ...
TTGCTACTATGCTGTGTCCGTGGGAGGCGTATGCGCCCTGATTGGAGAAGCATTCCACCTTGCGGGCGGCAAGAGTACCATCCTTGTGCAGCCATGTTACGATATGGAAGCGTATGGCATGGCGTACCCGGTTGGATACGAAGGTCTCCTCGCGGGCGCAGTCAATGCGGACGCAGCGCCCGCCTACCTGAGTGCAGCACCATGCGCACAGGGGCTCGTAGAGGGCGTCCTGCTTGTTGCCGAAGCCGCCGCCTATGTAGGGCTTTACTATCCTTATATCCGCCCAGGGGCGGCCCAGCGCCTGTCCCACAACGCGGCGGATTATATGGGGTATCTGGGTTGAAGCGACCACGGTAAGCCTGCCGTTCTCCTCGTATGCAAAGCAGCCGTGGTTCTCTATGTGGCAGTGCTGTACGGTGGGCGTCTCATACCAGCCCTCGACCTTGATAAGGCCGGGCTCCTTTATAGCCTCGGCGTAGTTGCCCTTTTGAATGGAGGTGTGCTTGAGTATGTTATTCGGGCAGCTATCGTGGAGCTGTGGGGCGCCGTCCTTCATGGCCTCCTGAACGTCAAGCACGAAGGGCAGCTCCTCGTATTCCACCTTCAGGGCGCGGACGCCCTGATTGGCGGCGACCTCATTCTCGGCTATAACCACGGCAACGTCGTCGCCGTAGTAGCGCACGTGGCGGTTAAGCAAAAGCCTGTCCTTAACGTCCTGATGCCCCGGGTCCATGCTCCAGGGATGGCCGGCGGTGGGAAAGGGTATATCCGGCACGTCGAAGCAGGTGAGCACCTTTACGACGCCGGGTATTTTCTCCGCACAGGAGGTATCTATATTCTTTACGAAGCCGTGGGCGATGGTGGAGTGCTTTATGCGCACATACAGCGCGTCGCCCGGCATACGGTCCTCGTAGTATTTGGTGCGGCCGGTCACCTTGTCGAAGGCGTCCACGCGCACTTCACTCCTGCCGACCAGGTGCTCGGCCTGAACGGAATGATTATCCTTATTCATTACTTGTCCTCCTTATCCTTATTCATTACTTGTCCTCCTTATCCTTAAAGCTGAGGGATCAAGCTTCTATAAACTTAAAGCTGGCTGAGTCAAACAGTCCCTTATCCGTAAGGCGTATGGCGGGTATAACGGGGAGCGCCAGGAAGGAGAGGGCCACAAGCGGGTCGCTCTTCTTGTCTACGCCAATGTATGCTGCGGCGTCCAGAAGGGCGCGCTGTATCTCAAGCACGCTGTCAACAGGCGCATCAGTCATAAGACCGGCTATGGGAAGGGGCAGGCGGGCCAGGACTATGCCGTGGCTCACCACGCAGAAGCCGCCGCCGCATTCCCTGAGGGACTCGGCCGCAAGCAGCATGTCGTCGTCGTTATCGCCCACCATGACCAGATTGTGTGAATCGTGGGCTACGGTGGAGGCTATGGCGCCGCCGTGAATATTGAAGCCCTGAACTATGCCGAGGCCTATGTTGCCCAGGGCGTGGTGGCGCTCTATAACTGCCAGCTTGTTTAGGCCGTTACCGGATACGAAGTTGCCCTCAGCATCGCGGCAGACGGGCAGGTCCCTGCGCTCTGTGACCAGCTGGCCCTCTATCTGGCATATCACCGGCATTATCTCCTTTGCGGGGAGCCTGAGGCCGTCCTCTGGTATGGGGGCCATGTTCATGCTGGTGTATACCGCCTGGGGTATTATGGGCATGGGGGTGGGCTTGCCGTCATACGGCCTGCCGAAGCGGGTAAATACCTTGAGCACCCTGAAATCCTTCAGATCCTCAAACAGCACCATGTCGCCCTTGTAGCCGGGGGCTATGGCGCCTATGTTGCGCAGGCCGTAGGCGCGGGCGGCGTTGTAGCTTGCCATCTTTACCGCCTGTATAGGGTCCATGCCGCACTTTACCGCCATGCGGGCTATGCAGTTTATGTGGCCCTCACGGCGAATGTTCTCGATGTGCTTGTCGTCCGTGCAGAACATCATGTTGTCCGTTGGCAGACCGTGCTTTACTATCTCGGTGATGAGCTCCTCCATGCCGTTGGCGGCGGAGCCTACCCTCAGGAGTATCCTCATGCCGGTGCGGAGCTTTTCAAGCACCTCGTCAAAGTTGCTGCACTCGTGATCCGTGGAGGGGCCGGCCACCCTGTAAGCATTCAGTGCGCGGCCGGAAAGCAGCGGCGCGTGGCCGTCTATGGGCCGTCCGTCAAAGAGACGGAGCTTATCCATCATGTCCTTTGAGCAGTTTATGGTGGATACGGCGTCCATCACCTCGCCAAGGCCCAGTATGCGGCTCTTGCGCATGAATTGCTCCATATCCTCGGCGGTGAGCGTCGCGCCGGAGTTTTCGAAGGGAGTGGCCGGCACGCAGGAGGGCATCATGAAAAGCACCCTCAGCGGCAGGTCATCGGACAGCTTGTATATGGCCCGCACGCCCGCTACGCCGCAGACGTTGGCTATCTCGTGGGGGTCGGCGATTATGGTTGTGGTGCCGTGGGGCATTATCACGCGGGAGAAGGAATCCGGTATGACCATACTGCTCTCTATGTGTACATGAGCGTCTATGAAGCCGGGGCAGAGGTACGCGCCGCCCGCGTCTATCTCTTCCCTGGCGGCGAAGCCCTTGCCCACGCCTATGATGGTATCCTCCGAGAGGGCGACGTCGCCTTCCAGTATTTCGTTTGTAAATACATTAACTACCCTGGCATTCTTTACCACAAGCGTTGCATCGCCCTTAAGGGCCGCAGTGATAAGTTCGGACTGTTTCATCGGTTTCCTCCATTCTTGATTTTAAATGCCGTTGATACGCCAACATGGGCGCCATAGACGCCCGAACAAAAACATTAAGGTTTAAACAAAGTTTGTTAGATAATTGTTTATTGCAGTATAGCACAATCGGGCCTATCAGAAAAGCCCTTTTTTACAGTAAACTATACCATATAAAACAAAAAAATAAATAGGATTTTTTTAAAGTTCGCGTTGCTGTTATTGATTTTTCTTCTTTGGGATGATAATATAAAATCAATAAGAGAGTGTTCATATAATCTCGTGATTTCTATCGGACGGGAGTTTCTACGGGCCACCGCAATGGCCTGCTATGAGCGCCGAGCGTACAGCATACTGTACAGCCGGGCGCTTTTTGTTTTTTATGAATCAACAGCCTATACCATTTAGGAGGAAAAGTGCAGTGCGCATACTCATCAAGAACGGAACCATAGTAAACGCAAATGGCAGGGAGCGTAAGGATATACTCACCGACGGCGACAGGATAATCGCCATGGGCGGCAATCTTGACGCTGCGGGCGCGGAAGTGATAGACGCTGCGGGCTGCTACGTCATGCCCGGCTTCATAGACACCCATACCCACTTTGACCTTGATGTCGGGCTCTGCGTTACGGCGGATAACTTCAGGACGGGCACCCGGGCTGCGGCGCTGGGCGGCACCACCTGCGTGCTGGACTTCGCAACTCAGGACAGGGACGGGACGCTCAGGCAGGCACTTGAGACATGGCACAAAAAGGCCGAGGGCAGCAGCTGCAATTACGGCTTCCATATGGCCATAGCCCGCTGGGACGCCGAGACCGAAAAAGAGATGGACTACATGAGCGACAACGGCGTCACTTCATATAAGATGTACATGGTGTATGACGGCCTCAAGGTGGACGACGGCCAGATATATGCCGCCCTCAAGACCGCCCGCGATCACGGCGCCCTCATAGGCATACACTGCGAGAACTGGGAAGTGCTGCTTCGCCGCATTGAGGAGCTGAAGGAGCAGGGCGAGACCAAACCCTGGGGCCACCCGGTTTCCCGCCCCGCAGAGGTGGAGGCTGAGGCCGTCGCACGGTATATGCGCATAGCCCAGCTTGCGGGCACCCCTGCGTATGTAGTGCACCTTTCAACCGAGGAGGGCCTTATCGAGGCCCAACGGGCGAGGGCGAGGGGACAGGAGGTATACCTTGAGACCTGCCCCCAGTACCTGCTTCTCACGGACGACAGATACAGGGATCCCGACGGAGTGAAGTTCATAATGAGCCCGCCTCTGCGCAAGGACGCGGACAGGGAGGCGCTCTGGCAGGGGCTCAAGGAGGGCGCGCTGGACACCATAGGCACAGACCACTGCTCCTTCACCATGGAGCAGAAGATGCTGGGAGGCGGCAGGTTCTTCAAGACCCCCAACGGCGGCGCGGGCGTTCAGCACAGGGGCCAGATCATATACACCTACGGCGTGTGCGAGGGCAGGCTCACCCTTGAGGATATGGTAAAGTACCTTTCCTACAACCCATCAAGGCTTTTCGGCATGCCGGACCGGGGCGAGATAGCCGAGGAAAAAGCGGCGGATATAGTTATATGGGATCCCTCCGTATCCGGTACCATAACCGATACCAACCACGCCTATAACTGCGACAATTCGGTCTTTGCGGGCTTTGACGTAAAGGGCGCTGCCCGCCACGTTATTATAAACGGCGAGCATATTGTTGAGAACGGCAGCATAAAGCTTGAAGGCAGGGGCAGATACATAAGCCGTACCGGCTATATGAAGTTAAGATGAAGCGCACCAGGATAGGCTGCGTGCTTATGGCGGCCGGTAACTCCACCCGCTTCGGAGGAAACAAGCTGCTTACGGATTTCTTCGGAAAGACCCTCATAGAGCGGGCCATGGAGGCAATACCCCGAGATAAGCTTTGCCGGGCAGCGGTGGTGAGCCAGTATGACGAGGCGCTGTCCATGGCGCTGGACTTCGACTTCCTCGCGGTGAAAAACGACAGGCCGGAGGATGGCGTCAGCCGCACCATACGGCTTGGCCTCGATGCATTGGGCGACGTGGACGCCGCCATGTTCATGGTAGCGGATCAGCCCTGCCTGAGCCGGTGGAGCACGGAAGGCCTTGTGAGCTTTTATTTAAAGGAGCCGGACAAGATAGCCGCCATGGCATACGGCGCCCGCCGGGGAAACCCGGTAATATTCCCCAGGGATATGTTTATAGAACTGCGCGACCTTACAGGCGACACGGGTGGCAGCGCGGTTATATGTAAAAACCAGGATAAGCTCAGGCTTTACCAGGTGGAAGACGAGCTGGAGCTGTTCGATGCGGACAGGGCCTCCGAGCTGGAAAGGCTGAAGCGGGAAAAGGAGAGAACCATATGAACGAGAGGCTGGAGGCCATAAAGGGCAACATAATATACGCCGAGGCGCTTGGTGAGCTTACCGTAATGCCCGATAGCTGGATAGTCACGGAAGGCGGCATTATTCGGGGAATATTCGGCGAGCTGCCGGAAAGGTATGCGGCAGCGGAGGCGACGGACTACGGCGATATGATAATCACCCCGTCCTTTACCGACCTGCACCTGCACGCACCCCAGTACCCTATGCTGGGCCTCGGCATGGACCTTGAGCTTCTCGGCTGGCTGAACAAATACGCATTCCCTACGGAGGCCATGTTCAGTGACGCCGGCTACGCCCGCAGGGTATATTCAAAGCTGGCCCATGCTCTTATAGAGAGGGGCACCACGCGGGTATGCATATTCTCAAGCCTGCACAGGGAAGCGACCAATATACTTATGGACGAACTGGAAAAGGCGGGAGTTACCGGCTATGCGGGCAAGGTGAACATGGACCGCAACGGTTCGGAGGAGCTTATAGAGACTACGGAGGAATCTGTGGCCGAAACGAGGCTCTTTATAGAGGAGAATAAAGACAGAAAGCTCATAAAACCCATACTCACCCCGAGATTTACCCCTTCATGCACGAATGAGCTAATGGAGGAGCTTGGGAAAATAGCTGCTGAGTATCCGGATATCCCGGTACAGTCCCACCTTTCCGAAAATACCGACGAGATGAAGTGGGTAAAGGAGCTGCACCCGGACTGCGCCCAGTACTGGGAGACATACGACAAATACGGCCTTTGGAAAAACCGCACGGTGATGGCTCACTGCGTGTATTCAGACGAGCGGGAGCGGGCCGCCATGAAGAAGGCCGGCGTGTGGGCGGTTCATTGCCCCGATTCCAACACCTGCATAGCAAGCGGAATAGCCCCCGTAAGGACAATGCTGAAGGAGGGCGTAAAGGTGGCCATGGGGTCAGACATAGCTGGCGGGGCAAAGCTGTCCATGCTGGACGTGGCCACGGAGGCCATAAGGGTCTCCAAGCTGCGCTGGCTGTTTGGCGGAAAGCGGGACGAGGAGCGGTTTTTGACCGTTGCGGAGGCCTTCTATCTCATCACCGGCGCGGGGCAGGAGTACTTCGGGGCACGACCCGGCTTCTGCATAGGCGACAGGCTCCATGCGGTGGTGTTCGATGACCGTGGGATGGCCGACAATCCCAGGATGAATCTTTCCGAGCGGCTTGAGAGGATAATCTACCTCGGTGAACGGCAGGATATAAAGGCCGTATACAGCGAGGGCATAAGGAGGATATGATGGGGAGCCTGCTTATAAAAAACATACATTCACTTGTGACCTGCAACGGGGAGGACAGGATACTGCGCGGTGCGGACGTGTACTGCGAGGACGGCTTTATCAGGGCTATCGGCCGCGGTATTGACAGTAAAGCGGACATTACTGTCGATGGCAGCCATATGCTTTGCTATCCCGGCCTTGTAAACACACATCATCATCTGTACCAGCAGTTTTCCCGCAACCTCCCCGAAGTGCAGGGCTTTGAGCTGTTTGACTGGCTCAGGTACCTGTACGATATTTGGAAAAATATAGACGAGGAGCTTATAACCCTCTCGTCGTTGACAGGAATGGGAGAGCTGATGAAAAACGGCTGCACCACCTGCTTTGACCACCACTACGTGTTCCCAAGGGACGGCGGGGACCTTATAGCCGCCCAGTTCGAGGCTGCGGGTCTTATAGGAATGCGTATGCATGCCTCCCGGGGCAGCATGGACCTTTCCAAAAAGGATGGCGGCCTGCCTCCGGACAGCGTGGTACAGACCATAGACGAGATAATGAAGGACAGCGTCAGGCTCATAGAAAAGTACCATGATCCTTCAAAGGGCTCAATGCGGCAGATAGCCCTCGCCCCCTGCTCGCCCTTCTCGGTATCGGGAGAGCTGCTCAGGGAAAGCGCCGTGCTCGCGAGACAGTACGGCGTGCGGCTGCACACCCACCTCTGCGAAACTAAGGACGAGGAAAGCTATACCCTCGAAAGATACGGCATGCGGCCGTATTCATATGTGGAGTCTCTGGGCTGGACAGGCCCCGACGTATGGTACGCCCATGGCATACACTTCAATTCGGACGAATTGAAGGCGCTGGCGGATACGGGCACAGGCGTAGCCCACTGTCCCATATCCAATATGAAGCTGTCAAGCGGCATAGCCCGCATACCGGAGATGCTGAAGCTGGGAGTTACCGTTGGCCTCGGGGTGGACGGCAGCGCCAGCAACGACGGCAGCAGCCTGCTTGAGGAGATGCGCGTAGCGTACCTGCTGCACAGGCTAAACTCCGGAGCCGCTGCCCCCACAGGCTATGACATACTCAAGATGGCCACTGTGGGCAGCGCAAAGCTCCTTGGCCGGGATGACATAGGCAGCATAGAGGAAGGCAAGTGCGCGGATATGTTCATGATAGACAGCCGCCGCATAGAGCTTGCCGGGGCCTGCTACGACCCGGGCTGCGTGCTTTGCACAGTAGGCGTGCGGGGAGCCGTGGACTATACTATAGTCAACGGCAAAATAACCGTAAAGGAGGGCCGCCTTGTGAGTATAGACGAGGAAAAGCTCTCGGCCGACGCAGATAGGAAGATAAAAGATTATTTAGACAAATAAGCGCAGGATAAAATGCCCGGCGGCGAGCCGGGCATTGTTTATTGATACATAAAAACAATAACCCATGCCTGTCTATACGGCTTTTTGATATACGTATATGCCGGATACCGCATCGTACTCGGCAAAAATAGGCAGTTGTTGACGATTATTTAAAAAAATATTCAAAATTTCGTTACTGTGCTATTGTTCACGTTGTGATAGAATGATACAATAATGTAGAATTTGCACCCGTATGTGCACCTATGCGTAGGCATAACAGTCTGAGCGATAGCTTCGCTTGTGGAGGATATACTTTAAAATGGGATTTTTGGAAAACAGCGATGTAGGCATTGACCTTGGCACTGCGAGCGTCCTTGTCTATGTGCGAGGCAAGGGAATAGTGCTGAGGGAGCCGTCCGTTGTTGCGGTAGAAAAGATAACCGGCAACATACTTGCAGTAGGCGAAGAAGCCCGCCGCATGATAGGCCGCACCCCCGGCAACATAATCGCCATGCGCCCGTTGCGCGACGGCGTAATATCCAACTACGACATAACCGAGCGCCTTTTGAACCACTTCCTCCGCAAGGTAGTGGGCAGAAGGATATTCTTCAAGCCCCGTGTAGTGGTCTGCGTACCCTCCGGGGTTACCGAAGTTGAAAAGCGTTCCGTAATAGACGCCACCGAAGAGGCCGGCGCACGCCATACTTATCTTATTGAGGAGCCTATAGCGGCTGCCATAGGCGCGGGCATAGATATTTCCGCCCCGCGCGGCAGCATGATACTGGATATCGGCGGCGGCACAAGCGACGTGGCAATACTTTCCCTGGGCGGCGCGGTACTGTCCGATTCCATAAAGATCGCGGGCGACAAATTTGACGACGCCATCGTTCGCTATATGAGAAAGAAGCATAATCTCCTTATAGGCGAGCGCACCGCGGAAGAGATAAAGATCCGCATCGGCTCCGCTTACCCGAGAAAGGAGCAGGTATTCATAGATGTAAAGGGTAGGAACCTTGTTTCCGGCCTTCCTCAGACATTGGTCGTAGGTTCATATGAGATGATAGACGCCCTTGAGGAGCCCCTTCAGATGATACTGGAGAGCGTAAAGGGGCTGTTTGAGCGCACGCCTCCCGAGCTGGCCAGCGATATAACCGAAAACGGCATCTGCCTTACCGGCGGCGGAGCTCTGCTTTACGGCATGGATAAGTTCATAGCAGAGCAGACAAAGGTACCCTGCTATGTGGCGGAGGATCCCATATCCTGCGTGGCCATAGGCACGGGCAAGGTACTGGAGAACATCGACGCCTTCTCCTCCGGCGCCATATACGATTACAAGCGGGGCGAGTACTTCGATTTTCCCACACAGCAGTAATAACAATACGGGCAAGCGGCAATGGCCGCTTGCTCTTTTTTGTATGTTGCAGGCATAGGATAAAAAAAGGAGCTTTGTATGCTTGTAAACACTCCCATAGCAAACCTCTATTCAGAGCCTTCGGTTGGAGAACTGGACGACCAGATACTCTACGGAGAGGAAGCCGATGTGCTGGAGAGAAGCAACGGCTTTGCCAAGATACTCACGGAATACGGCTATGAAGGCTGGATAGAGGAAAGGCATCTTGCTATCCGGCGGTATGACGGCGCAATAATGCGGGTCGTCACTCCCTTCTGCACAGTGCTGGATATACCCAAATATCAGGGCAGGACGGTGGTGACGCTGCCCCGGGGCGCTAAAGTCGAAATGACGGGTGAGGATAACAGCTTTGCCCAGGTGCGGCTGATAGGCGGAGAAAAGGGCTACATACGCCGCAGCCATATAGCGGCCCTGCCGGGAAAGCTGAGGGAGGCTGAGCTGCGCCGTGCCGTGACGGAGACTGCCAAAGCATATCTTGGGGTACCATACCTCTGGGGTGGAAGATCGTCCGTGGGGATGGATTGCAGCGGCCTGTGCCACACGGCATACTGGCTCAACGGCGTGGCCATATACCGGAATTCACGCATGGCGGAGGGCTTTCCGGTGAAGGCGATAGACCCGGCCAATATGAATTCGGGTGACCTTCTCTACTTCAAGGGACATGTGGCTATGTACCTTGGCGGCGGCAAATACATTCACGCCACAGGGAGGGCCGGTGACGACAGGGTAGTTATAAACAGCCTTTTTCCGGAGGACGCCGGTTACAGGGAGGACCTGGCCAATGGCCTCGTCGCCGTGGGCAGCGTATTTTGACATGGCAAACAGTGACGTTATGTTGTAAAATAGACAATATAAACAAGCATTATACGGAGGGCACTTCTATGAAGCAGTTTTCGGATTTTCCCCGTGTGTCATTGGGTATACTGCCCACTCCCCTTTACAGGCTTCCAAACATAAGCGAGGCGATGGGCAAAAATATCTACATAAAGCGCGACGACATGACAGGCGTCGCCTTGGGCGGCAACAAGGTGCGCAAGCTGGAATTTCTAATTGCCGACGCCATGGCGCAGGGCTGCGACTATATGCTTACCACCGGCGGCGCGCAGAGCAACCACGCCATGCTGACCGCCGCATGCTGTGACAGGCTGGGCTTGGGCTCGGTGCTGGTGCTCAAAAAGCGGGGCGTATGGCAGAAGCTGGGCAACCAGATAATTAACGACCTTCTGGGCGCGGACGTGCGCTTTGTGGATACCGACGACTATGCCGATGTTTATGCCGAGATGGAAAGAATATGCGGCGAACTGCGGGCCAAAGGCCACAAACCCTACTGCGTGCCAGTGGGCGGCTCTGTGCCAATAGGCTCACTAGGCTATGTCAACGCCGCAAGGGAAGCCATAGAGCAAGGGGCGGCGCTGGGCGTAAGGTTCGACGATATTATCTGCTGCACAGGCTCCGGCGGCACCCACGCGGGCATGGATCTGGGCGCAAGGATATATTCCCCCAAAACCCGCGTCACGGGCATAGCCGTGGACGATGAGCGCTTCAGGCCCATAGTGCGGGACCTCGTAAACGAAACCTCCAAGCTGCTGGAGGCGGGCATACACGTTGAGGAGAGCGACATAAGCGTATTCGAAAACTTCGGAGCGGGCTACGCCATACCGTCGTCATCGGGCGTTGCCGCGATGCGCATGATGGCAAGCAAGGAGGGCATAATAATCGATCCGGTATACACCGGCAAGACCTTCGCCGGTCTCATAAAGCTCAACCAGCAGGGCTATTTTGATGGCAGGGACAATATACTGTTCCTGCATTCCGGCGGCGCGGGCGGCCTGTTCGCAATAGACATAGACCATACGGAGGATTAAGCGCAGCGCTTTCTCGAAAGTACAAAAAGGACGGCTTGAGCCGTCCTTTCAGAGTGTCAAAAAAGTGGCTAAACGCCACTTTTTTGAGTTTTCTCATTCGGTGCTTGCGCCTATGGCGCGGCCAGCACCTCATGCAGGGAAAGCCTTGCTACGCAAGCGCCTTTTGCGGATTTGCCGCACATGTCGCCAAATCCGAATAAAGCCATAAGGGGCTGCGGCCCCTTATCAACCCCTGGGTTTTTCGACAGTCTCAAAGGACGGCTGAGCCGTCCTTTTTATATGCGGTGAGTTATAACAGCTTCTTTGTCTGCTTGTATACGTCGCCGGAGCCGAGGGTGATGACCACGTCGCCCGGTGCGGCGTGGGCGTCCAGCCACTTGCGTATTTCCTCAAAGGTGCCGAGGTAAATGGCGTTGCCGCCGCCAGCGTTTATGCCGGCTACCATGTCGCGGGCGTGTACGGTGCCGTCGTCCTTTTCACGGCCGGGGTAAATATCCGGCACCAGCACCGCCGTCGCGTTGTTGAAACAGGTGACGTGATCCGTGAACAGCGTCTTTGCCCTCGTGTAGCTGTTGCACTGGAACACGCAGTATATGTTCCTGTGGGGTATGCGGCTGGCGGCGTCCAGCGCCGCGGCGGCCTCCGCAGGGTGATGGGCATAGTCGTGGTATATCTTTATGCCATCCCTCTCGCCGTAAAACTCGAACCTGCGCTGGGTGTTGCGGAAGGCCGCAAGGCCTGAGCATACGGTGTGCATTTCCGCACCCAGGTAAAGGGACACAGCCGCGGCCGCCATAGAGTCTATCACCGTATGGCTGCCGGGAATGTGCAGCGTTATGCGACCCAGGTTTTCGCCCCTGAACATAAGGTCGAAGGAGGGGCAGCCGTTGCCGTCGTAGACGAGGTTTGCGGGAGTATAGTCCGCGTCCTTCATGCCGTAGGATATCTTATTTCCACGGAAATCGTCGAAAAGGCGCTTTACGCGGCTGTCGTCGGTGCAGCCTATGAACACGCCGTTTTCGGGCAGGAGGCCGATAAACCTGCGGAAGGCGGCAACTATGTTGTCCATGTTTTTATAGTAGTCCAGATGGTCGTTGTCTATGTTGTTTATGAGGGCTACCGTGGGGCGGAGGGTAAGGAAGCTCTCCACGTATTCGCAGGCCTCGGTGATGAACAAATCGTGGGAGCCTATGCGGGTGCCGCCGTGGAGAAAATCCACAAAGCCGCCGATGTGTACCGTGGCATTAGCGCCGCCCTTTTCGGATATCATGGCCAGCATGGAGGTGATAGTGGTTTTGCCGTGACATCCTGCAATTCCTACTACCTCCTTGTAGCCCTCGGTGAGCTGGCCCAGTGCAACGCTGCGCTCAAGCTCGGGTATGCCCCGGCGTCTGGCTTCCGCCCGCTCCGGGTTATCAGGCTTTATTGCGGCAGAGTACACTACCAGATCGGCATCGCCTATGTTTTCGGCCTTCTGGCCGATGGCGACTGGTATGCCCAGCTCGCCCAAACGCTCGGTGAAGGGGGAGGTGGTGCTGTCGCTGCCCTGTACCTGGTATCCTCTGGCCCTGAGTATCTGGGCAAGGCCGTTCATGGAGCAACCGCCTATGCCTATGAGATGTATTTTTTTATGCCCTTCGATATGTGTCATATTTTCCTCCCTGGGAAAAATGTAATTGCAGATCAACTGCCGATAATTATATCACAAACCCGCCCGTACTACAAACGCGGGCGAAGGGCAGATCGCGAAAGCTTTTCTGCGCTTCCGCCGCCTGCTCTACCGTTTTGAATATGCCCACTACCGCCGCGCCGCTGCCTGTCATGAAGGCGTGGGCGCCCAGCGATTGAAGGCGTTTTTTGTTTTGCGCTATTTCGGGCGAAAGGCCGATGGCGGGAATTTCCAGCGCGTTTTTGCATAGGGGTATCAGCCCGGTAATGTCTCCGCGCATTATTGCGGCTATTGCCCCGTCAGTGTCCGGACGCCTTTCAAGGGGCAGCCTTAATTCTTTGAACAGCGCGCCTGTGCTTACGCCCTCGTTGCCCTTTATTATAAGCAGGTTCAGCTCCGGGGCGGGCAGCGGCGTAAGCACCTCGCCGATTCCCTCTGCCACGGCGCAGCCGCCCATAAGGCAAAATGGTACGTCCGCCCCTATGGAAAGACCTATACTATACAGCTCGCTTTCGCTGAGCGGTCCGCCGTATAGCCTGTTCATGCCCCGCAGCACTCCGGCGGCGTCTGCGCTTGCGCCGCCCATGCCGGCCTTGGAGGGTATGCCTTTTTGTATATATATGTCCGCGCCTCTGCCGGTTTTTTCGAAGAAGGCCCTGGCGGCCATTACGGCGGTGTTTCGGGGCGGCACTGCATCATCAAATGTAACGCTGACGCCTTCCGATCGCTCCATATGGACGGCATCATATACGTCCACGGCGCACATTACGCCCCGGAGCTGATGGTAACCGTCCGGCCGCCTGTACAGCACGTCTAACGTCAGGTTGATTTTTCCGTAAGCCTTTATATCCATATCCGCATTATACCATCAGATAGGGCAAATGTATATTTCAACGGCGGCGCGGTGATAATTTTTCATATGTAAAATATGCAAATCAACACAAAGGGGAAACAAATATGAAAAATACGCTGTACAGAAAGCTGCTGTACGTCATATCCATGGTGCTGCTGTCGTTAGTGGCGGTGCTGCTGTTCAGGCCGGAGGAAGGCATATTCCGAATGCACGTGATAGCCAACAGCGACAGCGCGGCGGATCAGGCAACAAAGCTTGCGGTACGGGACGCCATATTGGATTACGAGCGCGGCATGGGGAATGTGGGCAGCGCGGAGGAGGTAAAGGCCAGACTCATGGACGATGGAAAGGGACTCTGCGCCGCCATAGATAACGTGCTCCGCGAGCGGGACATGGATTATTCCGCCGAGCTGCACATAGGCACATATGACTTTCCTGACAGGGAGTATGGCGGCAAGCTGTATCCCGCCGGAAGGTACCAGGCACTCAGGGTGATACTGGGAGAGGGAAAAGGAAAAAACTGGTGGTGCGTAATGTTCCCACCACTGTGCATACTGGAGGACGAAAATGGAAAAATTGAAGATGAGGCAAAATTTGATAGCCTGATAATGAAGCTTATAAGGGAGGCGAAAAAGAATGAGAGGGCTGAATAGGAGCATAGCCGCCCTGCTTGCGCTGCTGCTTATACTGTGCATCGCGGTGCCGGAAATGGCGGACGCGGCGGCGCTAAGGCAGGGCTCCTCCGGCGAGCAGGTAAAGATGCTGCAAAGCAAGCTGAAGCGCTGGGGGTATTATAACGGCAATGTGGACGGCATATTCGGCAGCGGAACGGCGCAGGCCGTAAAATATTTCCAGAAAAAAAACGGCCTTACGGCGGATGGCATAGTAGGGGAGGCCACGGCAAGGGCATTGGGCCTGTCCCTGACGGGCAGCTCTGGAGGTGGGTCGTCAGGCTCCGGTGGGTCGAGCAATTCCGGGGACAAGGACCTGTATCTTCTGGCCAAGCTGGTACACGGGGAGTCCAGGGGTGAACCTTACAAGGGCAAGGTTGCCGTGGCGGCAGTGGTGCTGAACCGGGTAAAAAGCTCCTCCTTTCCCAACAGCATATCCGGCGTGATATACCAGAAGGGCGCTTTTTCCGCCGTCTCGGACGGACAGATAAACCTTTCCCCTGACAACGAATCCATAAAGGCCGCCAGGGACGCCATGAACGGCTGGGACCCCACCGGCGGCTGCCTGTACTACTACAACCCCAAGAAGACCAGCAACAAGTGGATGCTGTCACACGATGTGGTGCTGACCATAGGCGAGCACGCCTTCTTCTAATGGGGCATAACGGCTTTATACGAGGTGAGATAAATGAGCGAAAAAACGCAGAACGCTTTTCAGAAATACATAATACCCGCCATACTGGCAGTGGCGCTCATAGGAGTCATACTATGGGCGGCGCAGCAGAAGGCGCTGGCTGAGAGCTATAAAAACCTGGCAAAGGAAAGCTATGTCAGGGCATACGGCGAGCTTACCGACGACCTTTACGATATGGAGAGCACGCTGTCCAAGCTTACTGCCGTCAATTCCCCCGCACAATACGTTTTGCTGCTGGACGAGGTTTGGCGGCTGTCCGGCTCCGCGGTGAGCCACATGTCCTACCTGCCGGTGTCCCACGTGGACACGGCCGAGCTCAACCAGTTCGTGGTGAGGCTGGGCGATTACGCACATTCGCTTACCAGGAAGGCAGTGCGAGGCGGAGTAATGACGGAGGAGGATACAAACACCATACTACAGCTCCGGGACAGCTGCGCAAAGCTGGCGGAGGAATACGGCGATAAGTACGCCAGGGGCGACGTACCCACAGAGGGTATAGATGCTGAGGGCTACTTTGCGGACAACAAGCCTCAGGACAGCGAGGGCATATCGGAGTTTCCCACCCTGATATACGACGGCCCCTTCTCGGAAAGCAGCGAAAAACTCGAACCCAAGGGTCTGTCAGGCGGAGAGGTGACCATGGAGCAGGCGAAGACCGTGGCCAACATAATTGCCGGCGTGACGTTTGGCGAGGGGCAGGAGACGGGAGGAAAGATTCCTGCCTATCAATTCAGTATGAGCAATGAAGACGGCACGTGGATTGAAGCGGCTGTGACTAAGCAGGGAGGCAAGCTGCTGTGGTATATGAGCCCATGCAAGGGAAATACCGAGGGAAAGCCTGACGATGCTGAGGGTAAAAGATACGCTGACACGGCGCTGAAAAAGCTGGAGGAGCTGGGCTATCTGAACATGACGGCAACCTACGCCCAATATTACGGCGGGGCGGCGCTTATCAACTGCGCGGCCACGCAGAACGGCGTCATATTATATAATGATCTCATCAAGGTTTGGGTAGACCGGGAGACCAATGAGGTGGCAGGCGTTGACGCCAGAAACTATCTCTTCAGCCATACCGAAAGGGAGCTGCCTGAGGCCAGCGTCACTATGGCCGAGGCGGAGGGCTATCTCGCTCCCTCGCTGAAGGTTATGGAACGCCAGCTTGCGCTGATACCAATAACACCCGAGACAGAGCGGCTGTGCTACGAGTTCAAGTGTACCTCGGGCAATGATTCCTATATAGTCTACATAGGTGTGGAGACGGGGGAAGAGGAGCAGATATTCAGGATAATCGACAGCGAAGACGGGCAGCTGGTCATATAGCAGCAAAAACGCTTTGGGCCGTTCTTATGCAGAACGGCCCTTTTGCAGGAAAAAGATTGAGAAATTTCATACAAAATTGCCCTGTTTGCCTTGACAAATCGTAAAAAAAGCCTTAATCTAAATAAACCACTTTTTGGCTGGGGAGCTACCATGACGGCAAATACCGAAATAACAGAGCTTATTCGCAGCGAATTATGCCGTTTCCTGCAAGACGTCTGCGTCGATAAAGCCGGCGTAAAATTGGATATGGACAACCCCGCGGCGGAGGTATCCGCCCCATTGGGCTTCGATACCGGCTATACCGCCCAATTCTGGGCGGAAAGGCTTGCTGACCGGCTGAACGGACATGAGCCGTCCCTTTTTGGCGTGCCGCTGATAGAGAGCATAACCGCCGTAAGAGGCCATGTGGCGTTCCGTATATCCATTCAGGCATATGACGCCATGACCCATCATATAATAGAAAGCTGCAAGCTGCCGGATATGCCGGATAAAAGCTGCGATGATGTATCCTATGCGCTCATAAAGTCCCTGATGCTTGCGAGAAAGGGCGGGGACGGCATACCGGATACGGCTTCAATAAAGAAAGCACTGTGGCTCGGCATAAGCGCCGGGGGCTTTTCCGGGGCAAAGCGAGCGGCGCTCAACAGGCGCTGTGCAGCCGCTGTGCTGGGCATATTCGACGGAATGAAAGACGGGGAGAGGGACGCTCTCGCGGCGCGGCTGGGCCTCTTCGGTCAGTGCGCCGCAAGGCTGATTTGGGTTAATTCCCTTCAGGAGGTATAAATATATGTTGATTAAAAGATTAGCACACTCATGTTTTCTGCTGCAAAGCGAGGGCGGTACCCGTATACTCACGGATCCCTGCGACCCGGCAACCGGCTATAACGTAGGCCCTGTTGAGGCGGACTGCGTGACAGAGAGCCATCAGCACCACGACCACAACTATACCGCAGCGGCAAAGGGCAGAGACGTAAAGGTAATATCAGCCCCCGGCGAGTATACCGTCGGGGACGTAAAGATAACCGGCATACCCTGCTGGCATGACGAAATGCAGGGGGCGAAGCGGGGCGGCAACATCATATTCGTATTCGAGATGGACGGATTGCGTCTTGCCCATATGGGCGACATAGGCCACCTGCCGGATGAAGCTACCCTTAAAGCCATGGGTCATATAGACATACTGCTCATACCCGTGGGCGGCATATACACCGTGGACTATAAACAGGCGCTGGAGATAGCCTACGCCATAGCGTCAAAGGTTGTAATACCCATGCACTACGCCGCCGACAAGCTGGCCTTTGAGCTGGGCGAGCTTGCCCCGTTCCTTGAAAACGCAAAGAACTGCGCCATACACCGTATGCGCCAGAGCGAGGCGGTCATCACAAGGGAAAGTCTGGGCAGCAACAGGATAATAGTGCTGGACTGCGCCGTGTAGCGGCGTAAGCAAAGCCCCCCGAAAGGGGGCTTTTTTGCGTTTACTGTACGAGACGGGATATTTCAACGCGAAGGACCTTCGCAAGCTGGACCAGCTCTATATCAGTAACGAATCGCTTTCCGCACTCTATTCGCTGTATTGCATTCTTATCTATATCCAGTCCGCATACCTGCAGCCTGTCCGCAAGCTGCCGCTGCGACAGCTTCAGTCCCTTCCTCAGAGCCGCGACATTCCTTCCGCATAGATTATTCGAGCCGTCCTGAGATTTATTTATGAACATTTTTTTCTCCTTTTGACATTCAGTGATTGTCAATATCAAAAGGGTATGCTATAATTGAAACAATAATGACATTCACTGAATGTCAAATTAAAGTAATTTTGAAAGAAGGGAAAAAAATGAAAAGATCACTTGCAATGATGTTGGCTCTGATCATGGTCTGCGCCTTGCCCGGAATCGCATCGGCAAATAGCGGTGGCAGCATCGAGAGCGCCGGTATTACGCATGCTGGCGGCCTTCTGAAGAATGCCGTATCCATTGAGCTGAAGGACATTACATTTAAAACCAGCGTACAGGTGAAGCTGTACAGCGGCGATACTCTGCTGACCACGGCTACCTTGCAGGGAGTAACTCCCGGCAGCTATGGTTTCCTGACCTGCTGCATCGCTACCGAGACTGCTGACGAGTACTGGGCACTGACCCCTTGGACTCCCAAGGATGATGTTGTCCCCAATAAAGTCGTGCTGTTTGTGGATGGCCACGAGATGGATATGAAGACTTTTGAACTTGATGCCAAAGAATGGGCAGCCCTGCCCGGCACGGTGCTCCCCTCTAGCGGCAGCACCACCGGCGGCGAAAACCACTGGCATTCCCCGGTTACCCCTGCTCCCGTTCCCGTGGTGGTAATACCCCCCAAGACCGGCGATATGACGATATGGCAGAGCATACTGCATTTCTTCGGGGTAATATAAAAAGATAACGGCATGACAAAGCCCCCGCGAATGCGGGGGCTTTGCTTATCCTTTCGTCTTTAGGGGGAAGAATGACGATGGTGCTTACGCTTTCTTTGACTTTGCGCTGCGGACGCTCTCGAGCATTATGCTGCCCAGTATCAGCGCGGCGCCTACCGCGCCCATGACGCCCATTTTCTCATGCAGGAGAACGGCACTCATTGCGGCGGTGGAAAGGGGGTTGAGGGCGCAGAACTGGCTCGCCCTCTCGGAGGGTATCCTGCGCTGTGCCACGGGCTGAAGGGTGAAGCCGAAGCAGCTGCAAACCAGCGCAAGCCCCAATATCGGCAGCCACTCAGAGGCGCAGGAGGGCAGCTTGGGAGCCTCGAATATGAAGGAGGCTATGGTGGTGAACAGGCCGATGAAGCCGACCTGCGCTATGCCTATGAGCATGGGATCGCCCTTTTTGGAAAGCCTGTCAGTGAGTATTATCGCCAAGGCGTAAAGCATGGCAGAGAGTATGCACAGCCCTTCCCCGAGGCCGAAGCTGAACCTGCCGGAGCGCAGGGTGAGGGCGCCGACGCCTATTAAGGTAAGCCCGGCGCAGAGCAGGGCCTTTTTGCAGGGCAGCTTCCTATGCAGCAGCGCCTCCATCAGCGGCACTATGACTATTGCGGTATTTTCGAGGAAGGAGGTGGTGGAGGCGAGGGTGTGCTTGAGGGCGAAAAGCTCCGCCGCCATCATCGTGGAGAATGCGCCGCCTATCGCCATCCCCATGAGCAGCGTCCTGAGGTTCATCCGCTTCATCCGATTGAAGAATATGGCGCAGAGTATCACGAAGGCAAGGCAGAAGCGAACGGAGAGTATGTTCAGGGGGCTCATAGTGGTAAGCAGCGCCTTGGACAGCAGCAGAGAGGTGCTGCGGGCAACTATAACGCCCGCGAGAAGGAACTCCGCAGGGTTTACCCGGCAGCCTATCCTTGCCCTTGCGCTGATGCTTTCCATTGTTTCTGTCCTTTCCTGATATTTTGTCGTTTTCTTTGTTTGACATCATTATATTACTGTTATATATTTGAGTAAAACGAGGATATATCATGGCAGCATTGATAAAAAGTCAAAATAGAGGCGCGATATGGATACAGAGAAGTGCAGGGCGCTGATAGCGGCGCTGGAGCTGGGCTCACTTACCGCCGCGGCGGAGAGCCTCGGCTATACTCCCTCCGGTATAAGCCGTATGATGGCGGCGCTGGAGGATGAGATGGGCTTTCCGCTTCTGATAAGGAACAGGGGCGGCGTCGCCCCTACCGAAAACTGCAAAAATATGCTTCCCCTCATACGCGATTTCGTATACATGGGGCGGCGCTGCGTGCAGCAGGCGGCCTCCATACGCGGCATAGAGATAGGCAAGCTCACCATAGGCAATACCTACGAGGCCTGCTACGGCTGGCTTGCCCACTTGATCGCCGGCTTTTCGCGGAAGTACCCGATGGTGGAGATAAGCACCCTGGAGGGAACCAGCAGCGAGCTTGCGGCGGCGCTGAGCGAGCACAGGGCGGATTTCTGCGTAATGAGCCGCCGCGAGGGCGACTTCGACTGGCTGCATATAAAGGACGATCAGCTGGTGGCGGTGCTGCCAAAGAGCAGCCCACTCTCCGGCGGCGCGGCCTTTCCGCTCTCGGCTGTGGGCAATTACCCCTTCGTTGCCATACGCCCCGCGGAGGAGACTGACAACTCCCGCATGATCGCCCAGATGGGCATAACCCCGGATATACGCTTCGGCTGCCCGGATGGCCTTGCCGCCATGGCGATGGTGAAGGCGGGGCTGGGAATAGCCATAATGAACCAGCTCATCGTGGACTCGCTGGAGCCGGGCGGCGAGGTGAGGGTCATGCCATTGGACCCTGAGCAGTATGTGGATATAGGTATAGGAGTTACAAGGAAGGATATGATTTCCCCTGCGGCAGCAAGGTTCACCGCCTACGCGAAGGAGCACATAGAGGAAATGAAGTAAAGAAAAAAGGCTTCCCAATTTAAAGGAAGCCTTTTGCGTTTGCAGCGTTATTTCTCCGCGTCTATGTAGGGCAGAAGCTTGTTGAGGTCGCAGGGCTCACTCAGTACAAGCTCTATGCCTTCCACCCGCTTGTCCTCGAACATCTGGGTGAGCGCTATGTACTGGCACAGGCGGGACTTGAGGTTGAGGCAGTCGCCCTCGGCGGTCATGAGCTCAACCCTGCCGGCGCAGGTGTTTACGGCCTTAAAAAAGCTTGCAGGCTCCGATATATCTCTGATCTTCATTGGGGCGTCCTCCATAAGTTTTTCTGTTATTATACAACAGCTCAGGTTTTTTTTCCACTTCACAATTATTTCAAATTATTATGATGATATGTACAAGGTCTTATATTACAATTAGCACTCGAAAGGCAAGAGTGCTAATAAGGATCATGGCACATACTACTTACGAAATCATCGGTCCGAGGAGGATTTTATATGGATATTAACAGGTTAACGCAAAAATCTATTGCGGCGGTGCAGGATGCCCAGTCCATCGCCAGCCGCAACACCAACCAGCAGGTGGATCAGCAGCACCTTATGAAGGCGCTGCTCGACCAGAAGCTCATAGCCGAGCTCATCACCAGAATGGGCAAGGATAAGGACGCCTTTGACGCGGCCCTGGACAGGGAAATAAGCAAGCTGCCCAAGGTCACGGGCAGCCGGGAGGCGGAAAAGGTGTACATAACCCCTGAGCTGGATCGCGCGCTCAACGCGGCGGAGGATCAGGCCAAGCACATGAAGGACGAGTACATCTCGGTAGAGCATCTGTTCTTAGGCATGCTGGAAGCGCCTAACGGCGCCATGAAGGAGATGTTTAAAACCTTTGGCATCACCCGGGACGAGTTTTTGAAGGTTCTCAACGACGTCCGGGGCGGCGCAAGGGTGACGACCGACAGCCCGGAGGACACCTATGACGCGCTGGGCAAGTACGCTCAGGATCTTGTAGAGCTTGCAAGGAAGCAGAAGCTTGACCCTGTTATAGGGCGTGACGAGGAAGTACGCAACGTCATCCGCATACTTTCAAGAAAGACCAAGAATAACCCTGTGCTCATAGGCGAGCCGGGCGTGGGCAAGACGGCAATAGCCGAGGGGCTTGCCCAGCGGATAGTATCAGGCGATGTGCCGGCAAACCTGAAGGATCGCAAGATATTCTCCCTTGACATGGGCGCCCTTATTGCGGGCGCAAAGTTCAGGGGTGAATTCGAGGAAAGGCTTAAGGCCGTTCTTAATGAAGTAAAGCGCAGCGAGGGCAGGATAATACTGTTCATCGATGAGCTGCACAATATAGTAGGAGCCGGACGCACCGAGGGCAGCATGGACGCGGGCAACCTCTTAAAGCCCATGCTTGCCAGGGGCGAGCTGCACTGCATAGGCGCGACCACACTGGACGAGTACCGCAAGTACATCGAAAAGGACCCCGCCCTTTCCAGAAGGTTCCAGCCCGTAATGGTAGATGAGCCTACGGTAGAGGATACCATAAGCATACTGAGAGGGCTGAAGGAGCGCTACGAGGTGTTCCACGGCGTAAAGATACAGGACAGCGCCCTGATAGCCGCCGCTACGCTTTCCCACAGGTACATAAGCGACAGGTTCCTGCCGGATAAGGCTATCGACCTTGTGGATGAGGCCTGCGCGATGGTGCGCACCGAGATGGACAGTATGCCCACCGAGCTTGACGAGAAGCGCCGGCACATAATGCAGCTGGAGATAGAGGAAGCCGCCCTTAACAAGGAAAGCGACAAGATATCCCAGCAGCACCTTGAGGATATCCGCAAGGAGCTGGCTCACGAGCGCGAGGAGTTCGCGGGGCTCAAGGCAAAGTGGGAAAACGAGAAGGACGCCATAAAGAAGGTTCAGTCCCTACGTACAGAGATAGAACAGCTTAACGCCGATATGCAGCAGGCCGAGCGCAGCTACGACCTCAACAAGGCCGCAGAGCTCAAGTACGGCAAGCTGCCCAAGCTGAAGGAAGAGCTGGCCAAGGCGGAGGCGGACATGGAGAAGGGCAAAGCGGACGGCCTGCTCCGCGACCGCATCACCGAGGAGGAGATAGCCAAGATAGTGGGCCGCTGGACCGGCATACCGGTCGCCAAGCTGATGGAGGGCGAGCGGGAGAAGCTGCTGCATCTGGACAGCATACTGCATAAGCGGGTCATAGGCCAGGACGAGGCGGTGCAGACCGTCTGCGACGCCATACTTCGCACCCGGGCGGGGCTGAAGGACCCCAACAAGCCTATCGGCTCCTTCCTGTTCTTAGGGCCTACCGGCGTAGGCAAGACCGAGCTTGCCAAGGCTCTGGCGGAAGCCCTGTTTGACGATGAGTCCAATATGGTGCGCATAGATATGAGCGAATACATGGAGAAGCACTCCGTGTCCCGCCTGATAGGCGCGCCTCCGGGCTATGTGGGCTATGACGAGGGCGGCCAGCTTACGGAGGCCGTGCGCCGCCATCCCTACTGCGTCGTGCTGTTCGACGAGGTGGAGAAGGCCCATCCCGACGTGTTCAACGTACTGCTTCAGGTGCTGGACGACGGGCGCATAACGGATTCCCAGGGCCGCACGGTGGACTTCAAGAATACCGTCATCGTCATGACCAGCAATCTGGGCTCCAGCTACATACTGGAGGGCATAAAGGACGGCAGGATAACCGAGGAGGCCCGCGCACAGGTGAACCTGCTGCTCAAGCAGAGCTTCAGGCCGGAATTCCTCAACAGGATAGACGACATAGTGTTCTATAAGCCCCTGGACAAGGAGGAGATCTTCAAGATCACCGACCTCATGCTGGAGGATATACGCAAGAGGCTCAAGGAGCGCAGGCTGGACGTGAAGCTCACCGACAGGGCGAAGAACTACCTTGCGGAGACCGGCTACGATCCTCAGTACGGCGCAAGGCCCCTGAAGCGGCTGCTTTCCAGCAAGCTTGAGACGCTGCTTGCCCGCAAGATAATCGAAGGCGACCCCGCCCCCGACACGGTGTTCACCGTGGATTACGACGGCGAGAACCTCACCGTATCAGAGAGCAAGGGCGAATAAAGCCGAATAATAATACGGCCCCGGTGAAATTGCCGGGGCACTTTTTTAAGGAAGCGGCGGGCGGCAAGCCCCCGTAACCTCCGGTTGCGCCAGTCTGTCAAAAAACCCCAGGGTTGATAAGGGGCCGCAGCCCCTTATGTTTAATCCGGCTCTGACGACATGTGCGTCAGAACGGATGAAAACCCAGAGGTTTTCGTACTTTGCGGATTTTGCCGCCCGGGAGCGAATGCGAGAGGCAAAACCCGTAAAACTCAAAAAAGTGGCATTCAGCCACTTTTTTGACACTCTGCCGCAACCTCCGGTTGCGCTTTTTCCAAGTATGATTGGTGGCGCGATAGCCGCCAAATAGAGTATGCTATGCACAAGAAAACCAAAAAGGAGTACCCGTGCTTATGAAAGAAATGACAGTAGGCGAAAGGATACAGCAGCTTCGAAAGGCGGCGGGCCTTTCGCAGGAGCAGCTGGCGGAGCAGCTCGACGTTTCCCGCCAGTCGGTATCAAAATGGGAGCTGAACGACGCGGCGCCGGAAATATCCAAGATAATCGCATTGAGCGAGCTTTTCGGCATATCCACAGACGAGCTTTTGAAGGGGGCCGGGAGCATACCTGCTGCGGCTGGAGAAAAGGAGAGCATAGCCGCCATAGCCCGGCTGAACGCTGCGGAAAAACGCATACGCACAGGCTTTATAACGGCGGTCGCGGGACTGATAATGCTTGCGCTGGAGCTTTTGCTGCTGCCGGTGATGCAGGTAATGGAAAAAAGCGCCTTTGGGTATTTTTTGACCAACGCTATGGATTACGCCGGAAAAATGCCGATGAAGGCGGTGATATTCATAACAGCCGCCGCCATTGTCGCCGGGGGGATATTCATGTATCAGGGATACCTTTGCAAAAAGAAGCAATAGCGCACGGTTAGTCAAAAAAACCCGGGGTCGATAAGGGGCCGCAGCCCCTTATGTTCAATCCGGCTCTGACGACACAAGGTGAATTGCCCCGCAGGGGCAAGAGAAGGCCCCCTGGGGGGTGTGCGTCAGAACGGATGAAAACCCAGAGGTTTTCGTTCTTTGCATTCGGTGCTGACCGCGCCATAGGCGCAAGCACCGGATGAAAAAAGCTCGAAAAAGTGGCGTTCAGCCACTTTTTTGACACTCGGAAAAGCGGCTTTTGAGCCGCTTTTTTGAGCTTTGTCCCTTATTCGCCTATATGCCACTTGTCCAGCACTATGCGCTGGGAGCCGTAAAGGCTGCTGTATCCTGAAAGCAGGTAGCTTGCGGCGCAGGCGAGGGCGAAGAAGGGGAGCGCACCGCCGCCGAAAAGCTCCACGGAAAGCAATATGGCTGTGATGGGGCAGTTGGTCACGCCGCAGAACAGCGCGGTCAGCCCCATAGCGGCGCCGAATGCGGGATCGAGGCCAAGGAGCGCGCCGGCAGTGCAGCCAAAGGTGGCCCCGACGAAGAAGGAGGGGACTATCTCGCCGCCCTTGAAGCCCGCGCCCATGGTGACGGCGGTAAGGAGGAGCTTCAATATGAACGCTGCGGGCTCTGCCCTGCCCGAAAGCGCGCGGGCGATGACGTCCATTCCTGCGCCGCAATAGTCCCTCGTGCCCAGCAGCAGCGAGGCAGCGGCGACTGTGCAGCCGCCTAAAAACAGGCGCAAATAGGGGCTTTCTACCCTGCCCGCAAGGCGATGCACGCCGCCTATGGCCTTGCAGAATATGAGGGAAAGCCAGCCTGCCAGTACTGACAGGGCAAGCACCTGTAAAACGGGGGCGGCTTCCAGCGCGGGTATGCCCAGCAGCTCAAAGCGGGTGGGCGGCACGCCCAGGGCGGAGGACACGAGGAAGCCCGCAAAGGCGCTGACCACGGAGGGGAAAAGCGCCGCGTACTGCACCGCGCCCGCGCTGGCTACGCTCACGGCGAAAACAGCCGCGGTGATGGGTGTGCCGAAAAGAGCCGAAAAGGCGGCGCTCATGCCGCATATGGTAAGCACCCTGCCATCTCCCGGCTTTATGTGAAAAACGCCGCCGAAAAGCCCTGCTATGCTGCCGCCGAGCTGGAGGGCCGCGCCCTCGCGCCCCGCGCTGCCCCCGAAGAGATGGGTAAGCACCGTGCCTATGAATATCAGCGGGGCCACGCGCTTTTTAACCGGCTCGCCGTTTATTGTGGCCTCAAGGACGGCGTTTGCGCCCCGGTCGTCCTTCACGCCGCAGACGCGGTACATGAATACTATTATAAGGCCGCCTACGGGCAGCAGGCAGAGGAGCCAGGGGCAAGCAAGCCGCAGCTCCTGCGCAAAATCCACGGAGTAGTGGAATGCGGTGCTTATGAAGCCCAGCGCCATGCCTATGACGGCCGCCCACAGCAGCCACTTGAGGAATACGAGGGCATAGCGCAGCCATGTGTGCATCGCAAGGTCGAATATCCGCCTATCGTTATGCTTGTTATCCATAAAAACACGCCTTTCGTGCTGATTGATGACGGGTACATTATACCATCAATTGACAGAGGTATTTAGTTTCTTTTAAAATATAAATATAATTGGAAGGAGGGATTGAAGATGGAAAACAAGAAATACGCACTGTACACTTTTCTTACCCTGATGATAGAGCTGTCCATCGCATCAGTGATGTACCTGCTTGTTGTGAAGTTACAAACGAGTTATCTTTTTATTTCCGATGCTCTATGGCATTACGGAATATTAAAGGTGATATGCGTAACGGCGGCTTTATTCCTCTATTTTATAATTAAGTGCTATTACAAGGGAGGGGAAACACATGAGGAATCCGATACACAGAAAAAAACTGAGTAGAGCCCGTCCCCGCCCCTCCAATAATTACATTCAAAAAATAACAAAAGGCTCCGCGTTGTGGAGCCTTCAGACTGTAGACAAAGCCCCGCTTTTGCGGGGTTTTGTCTACAGTCTGAGAACAGGAAGAAACATCTTCCTGTTCTTTTTTATTATGCCTCTTTTCTCTTTTGATAAAATCCAACCGCCAATGTCACAAACAGAAGTATTAAAAGAATCCCCACTGTACTCCATATCGGAAAAACGTAATCACCAAAGAAAGATAAATCAAATACCGCAAATGGTACAGTACATAGAAACATCAGACCAACCTGTGTTGTAAAATACAAAAAAATTGTTCGTAACGAAGCCGATATTCTCCTTGAAGCAAATGAATATATTATGAGAATATGACCTATAACGTAAACAAAACTACATACCGTAAAAATCGTTTCTGCCGCTTGCCGCCACATCAATCTTATATGAATATCATTTCCTGCAATAGTTGCTGGATTCAAACTTTTATTGATGATTAAAAAGATTACAGAGTACACTAACAATCCAACAAATAGTAACACATCAAGTATCAGTATAATTTTTTTGTTTCTATCCATTTTTCCTCCTTTCCGTCCTCACCGTGAGGACAATTTATTTCACTATTCCTTGACACTATCTAAAACTCGCTGGTAATTTTGCCGCCATTCTAACACTTTTTTCATTTCCTCATCAAGCGTTCCCGGCTGATACTCCTTTTTCTGCGCTGTGAAGGCTCCGCGTTGCGGAGCCTTTTATATGCACTAATTCTTTACTACGGTCGGCATATCCCAGCCGTGATGGTCGGTGTGCAGCAGGTGATGGGATTTTTCGCCCAGGGGAGCCGTGAGGTATTCCTTATACAGCGCCAGCACGTCGGGGTTCTCGTGGGAGAAGCGGAGCTTATCGTTGGCGTCCAGCCTCCAGAGGACGCTGCCGCGCTCATCCGCCAGCTCGCAGCCGTCTACGATGGGCTGTCCGCCGCCGCCAGCGCAGCCGCCGGGGCAGGCCATTATCTCAACAAAGTCGTAATGCACCTCGCCGCGCTTGATAGCCTGAATAAGCTTGCGTGCATTGCCGAGGCCGCTGGCCACGGCTACCCGCACCTCGCCCGCGCCGGGTATCTCGAATACGGATTCCTTCCAGCCGTCCATGCCGCGGACGGATTTGAAGGCGTCGGGATCAGGATTGCTGCCGGTGATGAGGTAGTATGCGGAGCGCAGCGCCGCGTCCATAACGCCGCCGGTAGCGCCGAATATGACGGCGGCTCCGGTGCCGGTACCCAATGGACTGTCGAAGTCCTCCTCGGGCAGGAACACGGGGTTGATGTGGTTGGCGCGCATCATGATATTCAGCTCGCGGGTGGTGATGACCACATCCACGTCGGGATCGCCGCAGGCGTCCTTCATGGTGGGCAGGGCGCACTCGCTCTTCTTGGATACGCAGGGCATCACGGATACCACGAATATCTTGTGGGGGTCCACGCCTATCTTCTCGGCAAAGTAGCTCTTTGCAACGGCGCCGAACATCTGCTGAGGGGATTTGGCGGTGGAGAGGTTGTCCGTAAGCTCGGGATACTGGGACTTCAAAAAGCGCACCCAGCCCGGGCAGCAGGAGGTAAACATGGGCCACTTGTGCTGATCCTTATGGGTAAAGCGCTCTATAAATTCACTGCCTTCTTCCATTATGGTGAGGTCGGCGGTGAAGTCGGTATCGAACACATAGTCAAAGCCCATGCGGCGGAGGGCCGCAGCCATGCGCCTGGGGGTGGCGAACTCGGCATCGAGGCCGTAACGCTCTGCCCATGCGGCGCGCACCGCGGGAGCCACCTGAACTACGGTAACGATATTCTCGTCGTCTATTGCGTCGTATACCCTGCCGGTGTCGTCGCGCTCCCTTATGGCGGCGGTGGGACAGTGGGTTATGCACTGGCCGCAGTAGGTACACTCGGTATCCTTTATCCTGCGGTTGCGGGATACGTCAACCATCGCCCGCGAGCCGGTGCCGAGCAGATCCCATATATTCACGGTCTGCACCTTTTCGCAGATCTGTATGCAGCGCATACACATTACGCACTTGTTGTTCTCCCTTATGAGCGGCGCGGTGATGTCGGCCTTGTCTATGAGGAGCTTCTTCGGGTAATGCGTGCCGCGCATATTGAAGTCGTTGGCGAGCGACTGGAGCGTGCAGTTGCCGCTTCTTGTGCAGTTGGTGCAGCTCACGTCGTGATGGGAAAGCAGCAGGCGCAGATTGGAGCGGCGCGCCTCGCGCACCTTGTGGCTGTTGGTGAGCACCTCCATCCCCTCCGCTACTACGTTGTCGCAGGCGGGGATCAGCCTGTCGTGACCGACAAGCTCCACGCAGCATATACGGCAGGCCGCTATCTCGTTCATTCCCTTGAGGTAGCAAAGCGTGGGTATCTCGATGTTTACGGAACGGGCGGCCTCCAGTATGGTGGTTCCCTCCGGCACGGATACCGGTATGTTGTCTATCTTGAGGTTTACCATGTGCTCTTCCTCCCTCCCCTGAATATTCCGTAGCCGAAGTGGTCGCACCTCAGGCAGCGGGACGACTCGGCGTTGGCCTCCTCATCGGTCATGCCGCACTCGATGCCCTTGGCGGCGTCGGCCATGGCTGCGTCAATGGCGCAGACCACACTGTTGCTCTTGGGACTTTCGCAGATGGCGATGATGGCCTGCGACAAGGGCAGCCTGGCCTCGGGCATGCCGATCAATTCCAGCGCCTGCCCGGCTGCCACAGCCTGCAGCATGGCGATGGGATTGGCCAGGCCCACATCCTCGCTGGCATGGGC
>ERZ857998.1285-NODE-1285-length-29316-cov-3.688801_pt1 | contig 29316 bp, 27 predicted proteins | sample MGYA00519954_ERZ857998 | MGnify/ENA primary metagenome ERZ857998 (study PRJEB31778, sample SAMEA3449424) | human gut metagenome | biome: human gut; feature: human-associated habitat; material: faeces | place: United Kingdom | collected 2010/2012 ...
TGGCCGCAACCTCGGCAAGCGCCCCTTCCACCTTGTCGTATTCCTTTTTGATTTGGGCAAGGCGGCGCATGAGCGTCACCATGGATTCCTCGTCCGGGATGTCAAAGCCGGTCTCCTCACCCAAAATCTTGTAAAAGAGTCCGTCCTGGAGCTGGGCGTCGACCGTGGCGCAGCCCTCGCCCAAGTTCATGCTGACAAGCTGCGCCCTCTTGAGGTTCTGGTTTTCCCCGATTTCTCCCACTGCGCCCGACACGTCCCGGATGCGCTCGATGCGCCCTGCGCTGCCCATCATGGTGTCGTAGAGAGAGCTCTTGAGCCAGTGGTCGTTTGCCAGCGTGAAAACCCAGCTCGGCAGCAGGATGTTGACCTCCTTGATGGGGAATTCAAAGAGGATTTTTTCCATCAGGCCCTTGATGTCAGCCTCGGTCAGCTCCATGCAGTTGACCGGCAGCACCGGCACCCCATACTGCTCGGAGAGCTGCTCGGCCAGCGCCGTGGTCTCGGGGTGAGAGGGGTGGCGTGAATTGAGAACCAAAATAAAGGGCTTGTTGATTTCCTTGAGCTCATTGACCACCCGCATCTCGCTGGGCTCGTAAGACTCGCGCGCGATGTCGCCGATGGAGCCGTCTGTCGTGATGACAAGGCCGATGGTGGAGTGGTCCCGGATGACCTTGCGCGTCCCGATTTCGGCCGCCTGGTCAAAGGGAATTTCCACGTCGCTCCAGGGCGTGCGCACCATGCGCGGATGGTCGTCCTCCATGCTGCCCAGCGCCCCGTCGACCAGGTATCCCACGCAGTCGATGAGCCTGACGTTGAGCCTTGAATTTTCCGACAGGGCGATTTCTACCGCCTCGTTGGGCACAAACTTCGGCTCTGTCGTCATGATGGTGCGGCCGCCCGCGCTCTGCGGCAGCTCGTCTACCGCCCGCTCCCGCTTGTTTTCGTTGACGATGTTGGGCAAAACAAGAGTTTCCATGAACCGCTTGATAAATGTGGATTTCCCGGTTCGAACCGGCCCCACCACACCGATATAAATATCCCCGTCGGTGCGTCGGGCAATATCGTCGTAAATGCTGAATTTGTCCATTGTGGCGCCCCCTCGTGCGTTTTTACCATGTTTATTGGGCAGGCGCCTCAAATATGCGCACAACCGGAACCGTTAGAGGATATTGTCCCACCGGATGCGCTCCGACATGTCGATGTGCTCGATTTTTTCCAGCAGCTCTGCGGCCTCCACCAGGAATTCCCCCGTCTGCCCCAGCTCGAGACAGGCCATGCTGCGCGACAAAACCAGCATGAGTTCATCGACTTCGTGATGGCTGGTGGTCATGTTCAAAAAGGGCAGCAGCCCGTTTGCCTGCCGCTCAAAGGCCTCCATCTGCCGCATTCCCTCTTCCAGCTCGCCCTCGCGCACCAGCGCAACCGCTTCGCGCAGGCAGGCATCCATCCGGGAGGAGATGCTGCGGTAGCACCCCTCATTCCAAACGCTTGCCAGCGAGAGCAAAAGCAGCACCGCAACCGCGCCCCAAAACCTCTTGAGCTTCAATCAGACCCCTCCTTTTCCATGAGCTCCACCAGATTGCCCTTTCCGTCGATGCTGCAGTAGTAGGTCGACTCCACCGTCTGCCCCCGCTCGCGCAGCATCCGGTCGAGCTGTTCGCGTGTCATGGACAGTGCTTCGAGCACCCTCTCGTTTACCTTCCCGTCGCTGACGGCCAGGCGAATCACGCCGTCGTCCGGTGCAACCACCCCCGTTTCCCCGCGAGTGGGGGGAGCTGCCTGCGGCCTCAGAAAGACCGACAGCCTGCCGTTTGTCTCCAAAACGGCATAGGAGACGTCAGCCAGCCGGCTGACCTTCTGCAGCCGGAGCTCCTCACAAAGGTCCGACACGGTAAACCTCTGGCGTTCCATCTCCCTTTGACAAATTTTCCCGTTTTCCACCACGATGCTCGGCCGCCCCGAGATAAGCTCGTTGAGGGCGGGGAATTTGAGCGACACGGTGGACAAGATGACCTCGAGGGAAACCAGCACCGCAATCGAGATGAGCCCATAGGCCATGGGGATCTCATTGGACTGCATGGGCACTGCGGCCACCTCGGCAATGAGCAGCGTGATGACAAATTCGGTGGGCTGAAGCTCTCCCATCTGCCTCTTGCCCATCAGGCGCAGCGCGAGTATAATGGCAAGATAGAGGATGATGCTGCGAATCAATACAATTCCCAAAAAGCGTCCGCTCCCTTCGCGAAAATCTCCTGGTAGTATTCCCGGCTTTGCCCGGGAGATACCGGGGCTTTCGGCGCACGAAGGGGCGCCGGCCTGCCGCGCGCTGCACACCGCTCTCAAAAACCCCTTTTTTCGAATTTCCGTGAAAAAAAGCGGGCAAGCTGCGAAAAAAGCATTGTAAACGGCAAAGATTTGTGGTAAACTACTAGGGCATTATAAAAGGCGGTCCTCTGTCTTGCGTTGCGCAAGGGCAAGAACGTCTATCGTTGAAGGAGGAAATCCAGATGGATTACATCAAGGCTCTGACGGAAAGTCAGATGAAGCAGGACATTCCCGCTTTTGAGATTGGCGACACCGTGAAGGTGTATGTCAAGGTCAAGGAGGGAAACCGCGTGAGAGCGCAGATGTTCGAGGGCACCGTCATTTCCAAAAACGGCGGCGGCATCTCGGAGACCTTTACGGTGCGCCGCATTTCCTACGGTGTCGGCGTGGAGCGTGTCTTCCCCCTGCACTCGCCCAACATTGAAAAAATCGAAGTCTCCCGCCGTGGCAAGGTGCGCCGCGCCAAACTGTATTACCTGAGAGATCGCGTGGGCAAGAGAGCCAAGGTCAAAGAGAAGATTTAACGGCATAAAGGGGGCGATCGCCCCCTTTTTTCACATGCGGCAACTTACCCGTGCCGCAACCTTGCAAACAGAAAAGAGGGCGTGTCAATGCAGGAGCAACTTCCACTGGAAAAACCGGCGGCGGAGAAATCCCCCTATTTCGAGCTCTACGACTGGATGGATTGTATCGTCTACTCCGTGCTGGTCGTGGTGCTGCTGCTCAGCTTTTGCTTTCGTCTGATTGGGGTCGACGGAACCTCCATGGTGCCGACCCTGCAGGACGGGGACCGTGTGCTGCTGCAGTCGATTTTCTACAAGCCGCAGGCGGGGGACATCGTGGTTTTCACCAAGCTGCAAAGCCCTCTGGTCAAGCGCATCATCGCCACCGAAGGCCAGATTGTGGACATCGACTTTGCACAGGGCATCGTCTATGTCGACAACGTCCCGCTTGACGAGCCCTATATCAACGAGCTCACCACCACGAGCGGCGACGTCAGCTTTCCCGTTGAGGTGCCGCAGGGCTGCGTGTTTGTCCTGGGCGACAACCGCAACCACTCGTCGGACAGCCGCGTCTCCCAGGTGGGCATGGTGGACACGCGGCATATTTTAGGAAAAATCTCATTTCGACTGCTGCCTTTTTCCTCGTTTGGGAAAATCGCATATTCCTGAATGCTCAAGCCCCGCCGTCGGCTGGCCGGCGGGGCTCTCTTGTTTGGGACAAAACAAAAAAGGGAGGGAGCCCGTTGGCTGACAGTCTGAATATCCAGTGGTTTCCCGGCCACATGACAAAAACCCGCCGCATGATTGAGGCAAATCTCAAGCAGGTTGACGCGGTGATGGAAATTGTGGACGCACGCATCCCCGTCAGCTCGCGCAACCCCCTGATCGACGAGCTGACGAAGGGCAAAAAAAGGCTGATTGTGCTCAACAAATGCGACCTCTCGCAGCCGGAGGGCAACCGCCTGTGGAGCGACTATTTTTCGGCCCGAGGATATGCCGTGCTGCAGCTCAATGCGCTGAGCGGCAAGGGGGTGTCTGCCATTGCGCCCGCCCTGCGCCGTCTGCTGCAGGACAAAATTGAGCGCGACGCGCAGCGCGGCATGAACAAGCCCCTGCGCGTTATGGTGCTCGGCATTCCAAACGTGGGCAAATCCTCACTCATCAACCGCCTGGCAAAGGCGGCCAAGACAAGGGTGGCAGACCGTCCGGGCGTGACGCGCGGCAAGCAGTGGATTGCCATTGACGGCAATATCGACCTGCTCGACACTCCCGGCATCCTGTGGCCCAAATTCGAAGACCCGCTCGTGTCGCTGCACCTGGCCTTCACCGGCGCCATCAAGGACGACGTGACCGACGTGGAGGAGATTGCCTGCCGCCTGCTGGAGCTTTTGGCGCAGCATTATCCGCAGGTGCTGGCCGAGCGGTATAAGCTCTCCCAGGCAGAGGGGAAGCCGGGCTATGAGCTGCTTGAGCAGCTCGGCAGGGCACGCGGCTTTTTGCTGCCGGGGGCACAGATTGACACCGAGCGCGCCGCCCGCATCCTGCTCGATGAATTCCGTTCCGGAAAGCTCGGGGCCTTTACGCTTGAATTTCCCCCGGAGGACACGCCATGAGCACCATAAGCCTGTATGATTACGATGGCATCTGCCGCATGGATTTCGGCGCCCTGGTGTGCGGCGTGGACGAGGCGGGGAGGGGGCCTCTGGCGGGCCCCGTTGTTGCGGCGGCCGTCATTTTGCCGCCGGACGCCCGCTTTGACGGGCTTAACGACTCTAAAAAGCTCTCTGAAAAAACGCGGCGGCGCCTCTTTGAAGAGATTACGCAGCGCGCCCTGGCCTACCGCATTGAGGCGGTGGATGCCGATGTTATCGACAAAATCAACATCCTGCAGGCCACGCTGCTTGCCATGAGCCGCGCCGTCGCGGCATTGTCGCCGCAGCCGGACCTCGTGCTGGTGGACGGCAACCAGCTTCCCGCTCTGCCGGACGGCTGCACGGGGCGCAAGGTCGTCAAGGGCGACGCCACCTCGGCCTGCATTGCGGCGGCCTCGGTGCTGGCCAAGGTGAGCAGGGACGCCATGATGGGCGAGCTTGCGCTGAAATATCCCGGCTACGGCTTTGAAAAGCACAAGGGGTATCCCACCAGGGCCCACTATGAGGCCATTTGGGAAAAAGGGCCCAGTGCCGTGCACCGCACTTCCTTTTTAAAAAATCTCGGGCAAAAGCACGCGCCAAAATCCCCCACCCACAGGCAGGAAATCGGCCGCTTCGGGGAAGAGGCCGCCCGGCAGGCGCTGCTCCGGGACGGCTACACCATTTTGGAGCAAAACTACCGCCTTGCCTGTGGGGAAATCGACCTGATTGCGCAAAAAGACGGGGTGATTGCCTTTGTGGAGGTCAAAACGCGCACCGGCGCCTCGAGGGAAAAGCCGATTGACGCTGTGGACTACCGCAAGCGGCAGCGCATCGTCAACACGGCGGCTCAGTATCTCCGTTCGCACCGGGGGCACCCCGTCCGCTTTGACGTGATGGAGGTCTATGTCAGCGAGCGGGAGGGCGGCCTGCAGCTTTTGAAAACCCGGCATGTCAAGCATGTCTTTGCCTACGACATCAACACGATGAAACCCATCCCCTATGTATAGCAGCCGTTGCAAGAACAAATTTTTTGAATCCATACAGCAAGGAGAGAAAGACCATGAAAAAGCGCCTGATCGACACCCACTGCGACACTTTGATGTTCTATTCCCATGATTTTGACGGATTCGTGGGCGGTCCCTGGAAGGTCACGCTGGACAAGATGTCCACCTACGACGCCTACCTTGGCACCTTTGCCATGTATTACGACCTGACTCAAACACAGCAGCAGCGTCTCGAGCAGGCGCAGGCCTACCGCAAGGCGGTGGAGCACCTTTTTTCCACCCATCCGGTGCACCCCGTGCGCACGGTGCAGGATTTGGACTTCATGGAGAAGGAGGGCGGCTGCGGCGTGCTGCTCTCCATCGAAAACGCCTGCGTGTTTGAAGACGACGACAAAGACCTGCAAAAGGCCTGGGACATGGGCGTGCGCATGATTTCGCTGACCCACTCCAAAAACAGCCAGTACGGCTGCGGCAACAGGGTCAATGTGCCCGGCGAAGGAGAAGATACGGGCCTGACCGAGCGCGGCAAGGCCATGATTGGCAAAATCGAGAAAATGGGCATGATTTATGACGTGTCGCACCTCTCCTTCAAGAGCTTCTGGGACGCCGTCGAGGTGGCGCAAAAGCCCTTTATCGCCTCCCACTCCAATTCGCACGCCGTGTGCGGACACGGCCGCAACCTGACCGACGAGATGTTCCTCGAAATCGTGCGCCGGGGCGGACTGGCCGGCATCTGCTTTGCGCCCCCCTTTATCGCCGACACCGAGGTTGTCACGGTGCCGCAGGTGGCAGAGCACATCGAGCACTTCTGCGCACTGGGCGGGGAAAAGTGCATCTGCATGGGCGGCGACCTCGACGGCACCGGAGACATGCTCATCCGAGGCATTGAGGACTGCTCAAAAACCTGGAGCGTGGCCGAGGAGCTGCTCAAAAGGAACTACAGCGAGCAGACGGTGGAAGACATCATGTGGAACAACGCGCGCAACTACCTTGCCAAGATGCTTCCCGAAAAATAAAATTCCCAAAGGGAGTGTGAGGGGATGGAATTTTACAGTACGAGAAACAAGAGCTACCGCCTGAGCGGGGAGCAGGCCGTCATTGCGGGCATCGCCCCGGACGGGGGCCTCTTTTTGCCCTGTGAGCTGCCCTGTTACGGCAGGGAAGAGCTGAACCGCATGAAGGCACTTGACTATCCGCAGCTTGCCGCAAAGGTGATGGCCTTCTTTTTCCCGGGGATTGGAGAGCAAAAGCTGCTGCAGGCCTGCAGGAAAGCCTATGCCCCGGAGAAGTTCGGGGGAGAGTGCCCCGTGCGCCTGCACGGGCTGGACGGGAACACCGTCATGCTTGAGCTGTGGCACGGGCCCACGCTGGCCTTTAAGGACATGGCGCTTCAGATGCTGCCCCACCTGCTGTCGCTCTCCCTGGAGGCGGCGGGGGACGCTCGCCGCGCCCTCATCCTGACCGCCACCTCGGGCGATACCGGCAAGGCGGCGCTCGAGGGCTTTACCGACGTGCCCGGCACGCAGGTGGCCGTCTTCTATCCGGCCTACGGGGTCAGCGAGATGCAGCGCCTGCAAATGGCGACCCACCGCGCACAAAATGTGGCCGTCTTTGCCGTGGACGGGAATTTTGACGACACGCAGACCGGCGTCAAGCGTATTTTTGCAGACGCGGCGCTGCGGGAAGAGGCCGCGTCCAAGGGCGTGTTCTTGTCCTCCGCCAATTCCATCAACGTCGGCCGCCTGATTCCCCAGATTGTCTACTATATCTACGCCTATCTGCAGCTGCTCTCAAACGGGTGCGTCGCCCCCGGCGACGCCATCGACATCGCGGTGCCCACCGGCAACTTCGGCAACATCCTTGCCGCCTGGCTGGCCGGAAAAATGGGCATTCCCGTGAGAACGCTCATCTGCGCCTCCAACCGCAACAATATCCTCACCGACTTTTTCCGCACCGGCGTCTACGATACCCGCCGTCCCTTTTACAAAACCGGCTCTCCCTCCATGGACATCCTGGTGTCCAGCAACCTCGAGCGCCTGCTCTTTTATCTGTGCGGGGAAGACGACGAAGCCTGCGCCGGCCTCATGCACCAGCTCGCCCAAACCGGCAGCTACCGGCTGACGCCCGAGCTGCTGCAAAAGGCGCAGCAGCAGTTCTTCGCCGCCTGTGCCGACGACGACCAGACCGCCGCCTGCATCGGGCGGGTGTGGGAGGGCTTTGGATACTGCGTTGACCCCCACACCGCCGTGGCGCTGTGTGCGCTCTCCCAGCGTCCTGACACCCATTTCACGCTGGTGGCCTCCACCGCATCGCCCTACAAATTTTCTTCCACCGTGCTGCGCGGCCTCGGACGCCGGCCCTCGCAGGACGAGTTTGAAAACCTCACCCTCCTGGCGCAGTTCCTGCAGGAAAAGCCTCCCGAGCAGCTGAGCAGCCTGCGCAGCCTGCCCCTGCGCTTTGAGCAGGTCTACGCCAGGGAGAGCATGCCGGACCTCGTGCGCGGCCTCCTGTGACTTTATCGGCCCGCCCTTTTTCCCGTTTGATAAAAGGGCAGGGGAGCCCCGTGCAAGGGGCCGCAGCTTAAACCATGCGCGCAGACGCAGCAAGAAGCGCCCTGAAAAAAGGGCGCTCCTGTGAAAAAACGGGATTTGAAAGAGGCCTTGCAGGCAGCTTGTAAGCAGGCAGGGCGGGGGAAACACCCCCCGCCCTGCCTTGGCCCTGAAGCGTTATCGAATGGCCTCAAAGGTGGCACAGGTGGCGTTTGCGGAATCTCTGGCAGACGCGGTGGCGGTGGAGTTTGCCGTGCAGCCGCGCACCGTGATGACGGGCGCATTGCAGCAGTCCTTCCCGCAGTGATAGCGGCAGGACTCCACGGTGCAGTTGACTCCTCTGTTGGTTGCTTCGCTCATGGCACTCATCCTTTCAGAAAATCTCAATTCATGGCACGGCATGCGTTGGCCTGTGACGGCCGCCGTGTTCGGGATTTAGTGTGCCCGCCGGCGCGCGGCGCATGCGCGCCAGTAAATTCCGAAACGTTGGTTTTTGCGGACGGGCGGGCGCGTTTTCCCCCCGACCGGCTTTTCCCCCCGATTTTTTTGCACGAAGGAGTTGAGCATCATCGTCCATCTCATCGCAGACCTGCATCTGGGCGCTTCGGTCAACAAGCCCATGCAGGTGTTTGGCCCGGAATGGGACAACCACACCGAAAAAATCAGGCGGGAATGGCTGGCGCGGGTAGACGCGCAGGACACGGTGTTTTTGCCAGGCGACCTCTCGTGGGGCATCGACCTGCAGGAGGCTTTGGCCGACTTTTTGTTTCTCGACGCCCTGCCCGGCAAAAAAATCCTCTCCAAGGGAAATCATGACTACTGGTGGACCACGGTGTCCAAAATGCAGAATTTCCTGCTGGCCCACGGCATCACTTCCATCGACTTTCTGCACAACAACGCCTATGCCGCAGAGGGCATGATATTCTGCGGAGCCAAGGGCTATCAGTGGGACGCCCAGCAAAGCGCGGCACAAAATGAAAAACTGATCAACAGGGAGGCCATGCGTCTTGAGCTTTCGCTCGAGCGGGGCGCCGCACTTCGCGGCAGCCTGCCGGGATATGAGCACGCCGAGCTCATTGCCCTGCTGCACTATCCGCCCGTCTCCCCGGGGCAGAAGAGCCGGCGGCTTCTGGAAATCCTGCTCAAATACGGCGTCAGGCGCTGCTTTTACGGGCACATCCACGGCCCCGGAAAGGCCACGGCCGTCACCGGTTTGTACGAAGGCGTCGAATTTTCCCTCATATCGGCCGATTTTTTATCATTTTGCCCACAAAAATTGAACAAAACGGTTTCCTTTTAGAAGATTTATGATATAATGTCTGTTGCCGGAGCGTCGGACATCGAGAAACCCGCAGCGTCATGTTTGCCGGATAATATTTTTCACATAAAAACGGAGGTACAAAAACGTTATGAAGGTTTTAACCCAAAAGGAGCTCCCCAATTCTCAGGTCTTCTTTGAAATCCGCGTGGAAGGAGAAGAGTTCCAGAAGGGGCTGGACGCCGCCTACCGCAAAAACGCCCCCAAGCTCAGTGTCCACGGCTTCCGCAAGGGCAAGGCTCCCAAGAATCTCGTGCTCAAAACGTACGGAGTCGGCATTTTGTTTGACGATGCCATCGGCGAGACCTATCCTGCCGCCTACGAGCAGGCCATCACCGAGGCCGGTGTTGAGCCCGTCGACTTCCCCGAAATCAGCGTTCTTGAAATCAACGAGGAGGGCTACACCTTCACCGCAACCCTGACCCAAAAGCCCGCCGTCAAGCTGGGTGCCTATCGCGGCCTGTCTGCCTACAAGCCCCCGGTTGACGTGACCGACGAAGAGGTGGAGCAGGAGATTGAGGCGCTCCGCTACCGCAATTCCCGCCTTGTCGACGTGGAGCCCCGCCCCGTCCAGAAGGACGACATCGTCATCATCGACTATGTCGGCAAGCTCGACGGCGTCCCCTTTGACGGCGGAACCGCCGCCGCGCAGCAGCTTGTCATCGGCTCGGGCCAGTTTATCCCCGGCTTTGAGGACCAGATTATCGGGCACACCCCGGGAGAGACCTTTGACATCGACGTCACCTTCCCCGAGGACTATCCCGCAGACGAGCTCGCCGGAAAGGCCGTTGTCTTCACCATTTCGCTGCACGCCATCAAGAAAAACGAGATGCCCGAGCTCGACGACGAGTTTGCCAAGGACGTCTCCGACTCCTACAACACCGTTGACGACCTGCGTGCCGGCATGAAGACCGCCGTGCAGGAATACAAGGTCAGCCAGGCAGAGCGCGTCTTTGAGGACGGCCTGCTGTCGCAGATTGTGGAGAACATGGAAGTTGAAGTGCCGCAGGTCATGATTGACCGTCAGATTGACGGCATGGTGGAGGATTTCGGGCAGCGTCTGCAGCAGCAGGGCATCAACCTTGAGACCTACCTTGCCATGACCAAGACCGAAATGGCCGACTTCCGCAAGAACTTTGCCGAGCCTGCCGAAAACAACGTCAAGACCTCCCTGGCGCTGGAGGCCATCGTCAAGGATGCCGACATCGACATCACCGAGGAGGAATTCAATGCCGAGCTCGACAAGATTGCCGAGCAGGTCAAAATCGAATCCTCCAAGCTGGTCGACATGATTGACAAGGCCGCCCTCGGACGGGAAATCGCGGTGAGCAAGGCGCTCAAGCTGGTCAAGGACAGCGCCACGGTGCTCGACAAGGAGCCCGAGAAGAAGCCTGCCAAGAAGACCGCCAAAAAAGCGGCCAAGAAGGCGGAGGAGGGCGAAGCCGAGCAGGCCGAGGCCGCTCCCAAGAAGACTGCCAGAAAGAAGAAGGCCGACGCCCCGGAGGAGGCCGAGAAAAAGCCTGCCAGGAAGAGCACCAAGAAGGCTTCCGCAGAGGAGTAATCCGCATTCTTTGAGGAATACCTGCGTCCCTTGAGACGTGTGTCTGAAGAAACCCCAGAGGGGCCTGCCCGATTGAGACAGGCCCTTCTGGGGAACGTATACTTTTCGGGCAACTCGCGTATACTCGGTGGAGATGCCCAATACCCATCCAGTGTAAAGGAGGAATTGTTATGAGTTTGGTTCCCGTTGTCGTGGAGCAGACCTCAAGAGGGGAGCGCTCCTACGATATTTTTTCCAGACTTCTCAACGACCGCATCGTCTTTTTGGCCGATGAGGTCAACGACGTCACGGCCAGCCTTGTCACGGCCCAGCTGCTCTACCTGGAGGCTCAGGACCCCGACAAGGACATTTCCTTTTATATCAACAGCCCCGGCGGCTCGGTTTCGGCCGGCTTTGCCATTTTCGACACCATGAACTATATCAAGTGCGACGTTTCGACCATCTGTGTGGGCATGGCGGCCAGCATGGGGGCCTTTCTGCTGGCGGCCGGTGCCAAGGGCAAGCGCCTTGCCCTGCCCAACAGCGAAATCATGATTCATCAGCCTCTGGGCGGCACGCGCGGCCAGGCCACCGATATCAAAATCCATGCCGACCACATCCTCAAAACCCGCGCCAACCTCAACCGCATCCTCTCGGAGGTGACAGGCCAGCCTCTGGAGGTCATCGAGCGCGACACCGAGCGCGACAACTTCATGACGGCGCAGGAGGCGGCAAACTATGGGCTGGTCGACCGCGTCATCACGCGCCGGTAGCCTCCGGCACAGGTGTTAAGTCCGTTTTTCTATTTGTCATTTTTCATGAACTGGAAAGAGAGAAGATATGCCGAACACACCGACCAACCATGAAATCACCTGTTCTTTTTGCGGCAAGCCCGCAGGGGATGCCCGCCGCATCATCGCCGGCATCTCCGCATATATCTGCGACGAGTGCGTGGAGATGTGCTATGATTTGATTGCGGACGATGCCGAGCAGGAGCCTGTCAGGCGGCAGCCCGAAAAAGGGGAGTCGGTCCCCACCACCATGGACATGCTGCCCACCCCGATGGAACTCAAGGCCCTTCTTGACGACTATGTCATTGGGCAGGACGAGGCCAAGGTGGTGCTGGCCGTATCGGTCTACAACCACTATAAGCGCATCTATTTCGGAGAGGAGAGCGATGTGGAGCTGCAAAAGAGCAACGTCGTGATGCTCGGGCCCACCGGCGTCGGGAAAACGCTGCTTGCGCAGACGCTGGCCAAGGCGCTCAACGTCCCCTTCGCCATTTCTGACGCCACCACCCTCACCGAGGCGGGCTATGTGGGTGAAGACGTGGAAAACATCCTGCTGCGCCTCATCCAGGCGGCGGATTACGACATCGAGCTGGCCGAGCGCGGTATCATCTATATCGACGAAATCGACAAGATTTCGCGCCGCAGCGAAAACCGCTCCATCACGCGCGACGTCAGCGGTGAAGGCGTGCAGCAGGCCCTGCTCAAAATTCTGGAGGGCACCGTCTCCAACGTTCCGCCGCAGGGCGGGCGCAAGCACCCCCACCAGGAGTTTATCCAAATCAACACCTCCAACATCCTCTTTATCTGCGGAGGCGCCTTCGACGGCATCGAGGAAATCATCGAAAAGCGGGTGGGGCAGTCCTCCATCGGCTTTGAGGCCAAGGTGCTGGGAAAAGAGGATAAGAAGTCTGCCCGCCTGCTGCATCAGGCCGTGCCGCACGACCTCATCAAATACGGCCTCATCCCCGAGCTGGTGGGACGCCTGCCCATCCTGACCACCCTCGACCCGCTTGACATCCCTGCCCTCAAGCGCATCCTGACCGAGCCCAAAAACGCCCTGGTCAAGCAATACGCCACCCTTTTTGCGCTCGACGGCGTGGAGCTGGAGTTTGACGACGACGCCCTGACCGCCATCGCCGAGAAGGCCCACAAAAACGAGATGGGCGCGCGCGGCCTGCGCTCCATTGTGGAGTCTATCATGACCCGCGTGATGTTTGAAATCCCCTCGAACCCCGACATTGCCAAGGTGATTATCACCAGAGAGTGTGTGGAGCAGAAGGGGGAGCCCCGTCTGATTCTGGACAAGAACAGCCAGAGGCATCTTTCCCGCCGCAGAGCGGCCGCCGTTGAGCTCGAGTCCAGACGCAACAGCGCCTCCTGAAGCTTCGCATCAAATCCCATAGGAGAACAACTGTGAACAATCAAACGCAAGAAACTTTGAAAATCCCCATGATTGCCCTGCGCGGCCTGGTGGTCTTTCCCAACTCCACCGTCCACTTCGACGTGGGCCGTAAACGCAGCGCCGCCGCGCTCGACCTGGCCATCAAAAAGGGCACTCCCGTGTTCCTGGTCACGCAGCGCGACGTGCGCCATGACGACCCCGACCTCGGGGAGCTCTACGACATCGGCACCATTGCCGTCATCAAGCAGGTGCTGCGCATCTCGGACGACAACATCCGCGTGCTGGTCGAGGGCGTTTCCCGTGGCCGCATCCTGGAGCTGGTTTCGGGAAAACAGTTCCACCTTGTCACGGTGCAGTCCATCCCCGAGCCGCCCGTTGAGGACGAAACGGCGGCTCTTGGTGCCGTGCGCGAGCTGCAGAGCGTCTTTGAAGAGTATTCCATGAACCTGCCCAAGCTGTCGCCCGAGGTGGTGCTGTCGGTGCTCTCCATCGAAGAGCCCGGCGCCCTGGCCGACTATGTGGCCTCCAACCTCAACCTCAAGTACGACAGCAAGCAGGCCATTTTGAGCTGCCTGCCCCCCGTGGAGCGCCTGGAGCAACTCATCGCCCTGCTGCGCCGCGAAATCGACATCCTGCATGTGGAGCAGCAAATCCGTGCGCAGGTCAAGGAGCAGATGGATCAAAACCATCGCGAATACTATCTGCGCGAACAGCTCAAGGCCATCCAAAACGAGCTGGGAGAAGGGGAGGACCTCCTGGGCGAGGCGATGGAATATCGCCGCAAAATCGAGGCGCTGCACCTGGACAAGGAGATTTCCGAGCCTCTGCTCAAGGAAGTCTCCCGCCTGTCCCATATGCCGCCCTCCTCTTCGGAGTCGGCCGTCATCCGCAATTACCTCGATGCCTGCCTGGAGCTGCCCTGGAACAAGAAAACGCACGACAGGCTGGATTTGAAGCGTGTGCGCGCCCGGCTGGACAAGGACCACTACGGCCTTGACAAAGTCAAGCAGCGCATCATCGAGCAGCTTGCCGTTCAAAAGCTGACCCAAAACAAAAACAGCCAGGTCATCTGCCTGGTCGGGCCTCCCGGCGTCGGCAAGACCTCGGTGGCCATTTCGATTGCCGGGGCGCTGGGCCGCAAGTTTGCGCGCATTGCGCTGGGCGGCATCCGCGACGAGGCCGAAATTCGCGGCCATCGCAAGACCTACATCGGCGCCATGCCGGGGCGCATCATCAACGCGATTTCCAAGGCCGGCAGCAAAAATCCCCTGATTTTGCTCGACGAAATCGACAAGCTGGCCAGCGACGTGCGTGGGGACCCCGCCGCCGCGCTGCTCGAGGTGCTCGACACCGAGCAAAACAGCACCTTCCGCGACCACTACATCGAGCTCCCCTTTGACCTGCACGACGTTTTGTTCATCACCACTGCCAACGACAGGGACAACATCCCGCGCCCCCTGCTCGACCGCATGGAGGTCATTGAGCTCTCCAGCTACACCGACGCGGAAAAGCTGCACATCGCCAAAGACCACCTCTTCCCCAAGCAGCTGCAAAAGCACGGCTTAACCCGCCGCGACCTCGCCCTGAGCGACGAGGCCATCTCCGCCATCATCGACGGATATACCCGCGAGTCCGGCGTGCGAACGCTGGAGCGTCAAATTGCCGCCGTGTGCCGCAAAACGGCGGCGGCCAAGGTGGAAGGGGACACCAGGAAAAAACACGTTGAGCCTGCCGATTTGCAGAAGCTGCTGGGCCCTGTGCGCTATAAACGCGAGCATGAGCAGCATAAAAACGAGGTGGGGCTTGTCAACGGGCTGGCCTGGACCAGCGTGGGGGGCGAGCTGCTCAAGGTGGAGGTTGCCGTGCTCGAGGGCACCGGCAAAATCAAGTTCACGGGCTCGCTGGGCGACGTGATGAAGGAGAGCTGCGAGGCGGCCGTCACCTACATCCGCAGCTGTGCCACGGAGCTTGGCATTGACCCCGCCTTTTACAAGAGCAAGGACATTCACATTCACTTCCCCGAGGGCGCCGTGCCCAAGGACGGGCCTTCGGCCGGCATTGCCATCACCACGGCGGTGGCTTCTGCCCTCACGAGCCGTCCCGTGCGCGGCGACCTGGCCATGACGGGGGAGGTCACGCTCCGAGGGCGGGTGCTGCCCATCGGCGGCCTGCGCGAGAAGACCATGGCCGCCTACCGCGAGGGGCTGCGCCTTGTGCTGCTGCCCGAGGACAACCGTGCGGACCTGGACGAAATCGACGCCGATGTGCGGCGCGCCCTGAGCTTTGTGACGGTGTCGCACGTCTCCAAGGTGCTGGATTTGGCCCTTGTGCCCTCTGAACCCCCGCAGCGACAGGAGGAAATGCCTGCGTCGCCGGTCTACGGCGGCGAAAGTCACTCCCGATGCAGCGTGATTACCCAATAAAAGCGCCGTAATTATCAAAGGGACCACCCGATTGGGTGGTCCCTTTTTCGTAAAAATTTCATTTTTTGCAATAATACTCAAAAAAATCGAGTTTTTTTGTAAAATATGTTGCATATCCACCGAAATAATAGTAAAATACTATTGCAGTTGAACAAAGGATTTGCCTTCTTCCTGTGCAAATTGCTTGTTCCTGACAACTCGTTTTGACAAAAAGCGCAGAGTGGGAGGTTCTTCATGGCAAACAGATTCTTTCAGGGGATTATACACCAGCTCAGCGACGCCATTGACCGAAAAATCGGAATCCTCGACGACACGGGAACCATCATCGCCTGCAGCGCACTGTCTGATATCGGCAGCTCCTACCACGGGTATTCCCGTCTGCAGCCGGATGAAAACGGCGTGGTGCGCTATGAAAACAACACCTACACCACTTTGAGCGGGCTGGAAAACCCCACGGCCTACACTGTTTTTGTGGCGGGTACCGATGAGGCAGCCGTCCGTTCGGCGCGTCTGATTGCCGTTTCCCTGGGGAACCTCAAGCAGTTTTTTGACGACAAATACAACAAGAGCAGTTTTATCAAAAACATCCTGTTTGACAATATTTTGCCAAGCGACGTCTATGCCAAGGCCAAGGACCTGGCTTTTCCCTACGAGGCAAAGCGCCTGGTGCTGATTGTGTGCGCCGACAGCAAGGTCAAAAACTCGCTCAACGATATTTTGCTCAAGGCTCTGGGCGACAAGGTCAAGTTTTACCTCATCAACATCAACGAGCAGGAGGCTGCCGTTGTGGTGGAGGCGGGGGACAACGTCAGCACGGCGGCGGGCTGCAAGATGGCCCAGCAGATTGCCGACGAGGTGACGGAGGTCTGCGGCGTGCCCTGCTGTGTCGGCGTGGGCACCGTGGCCGCCAATCTGCGCGAGCTGGCCCGTTCCTACAAGGAGGCGCAGCTCTCCCTTGACGTGGGCAGCGTCTTCAACAAGGGCGCCAGCGTCATGAGCTACGACAATCTGGGCATTGGCCGTCTGATTTATCAGATGCCGACCACCCTGTGCGAAATGTTTTTGACCGAGGTCTTCCGTCAGGGCTCCATCGACTGTCTTGACGACGAGACTCTGACCACCATCGAAAAATTCTTTGAAAATAACCTCAACGTCTCGGAGACGGCCAGAAAGCTTTTTGTCCACCGCAACACGCTGGTCTACCGTCTGGAAAAAATCAAAAAGCTGACCGGCCTTGATATCCGCGACTTTGACAATGCCATTGTCTTCAAGGTGGCCCTGATGGTCAACAGCTATCTGGCCGCAAACGAAAATAAATTCTAGGTGCAGCGACTGCGGGAATGTCGGCGCGAATTGCAATTTGAGTGCCGGCATTCTTTTCTGTTCCTCCATCGTTTGTTCACGCAACTTCTCCCGGAATGTGATAAAATCGACACACCACCGTGCCGTTTTCCGCGCGGCGCGCCCTCCAGGCGCCCCTGCGCACAAAAAAAGGGGACACTTCCGCCTTTCCCGGGCGCACCCGTGCATCCTGCGGCCCTTTGCCTGTGCCGGTTTTGTCTTCTCTGCTCTTTCGCCATTTGTGTAAGGATTTTGCACTGTAAGGGCTTTATGCGCAAAAGGGATGTGCAAAACGCAAAAGATTTTCAAAATTAAGGTAAGGTTGAAAGCATGCTGGTATTTGAACACGTTTCCAAGGTCTACGGCAACGGCACCAAAGCTCTTGACGACGTCAGCTTGAGAATTGACGACGGGGAGTTTGTTTTTATCGTGGGCCCCTCCGGGGCGGGCAAATCCACCCTGATTAAGCTGCTCATGAAGGAGGAGGAACCCACTTCGGGGAAAATCTATGTGGGAGACCAGGACCTCTCCAAGCTGCGCCACCGCGACGTGCCCTATCTGCGCAGAAAGATGGGCGTGGTCTTTCAGGATTTCCGCCTCATCAACGAGCTCAACGTGTATGACAATGTGGCCTTTGCCATGAACGCCACCAACTGCTCCAAGCGAAGCATTGCCAGGCGTGTGCCCTATGTGCTCCGGCTTATGAACCTGTCGGAAAAGGCCAAGGTGTTTCCCTCCGAGCTGTCGGGCGGGGAGCAGCAGCGTGTGGCACTCTCCCGTGCCCTTGTCAACAACCCCATGATGATTGTGGCCGACGAGCCGACCGGCAACATCGACCCGCGCATGTCCTGGGAAATCATGGGGCTTCTCAATGAAATCAACAAGAGAAAAACCACCGTTTTGGTCGTCACCCACGAAAAGAGCCTGGTCAACGCCTTGAAAAAACGGGTGATTTACATTGAAAAGGGACGCGTTTTGAGCGACAGAATGGAAGGGCAGTACAGTGAGAGGTAGCAACATTCTTTATTTCATGTCCCAGGGCATCAAGTACTTCCGCACGAACAAATACATATCGCTGGCTGCCGTCGGCGTGCTGGCGGCCTGCCTGTTTATCGTGGGGAATTTTTGGCTGATTTATCTGAATGTCGACCTCAATTTGCAGCGTCTGGAGGAGGAAAATCAGACGGTGCTCTTTTTGGACGACTCGGTCGGGGAAGAGCAGTTTGCACAAATCGAGCAGAGCATCCTTGCCATCGGCAACGTCTCGGCCTGTGAATTTATCTCCAAGGAGCAGGCCTTTGCCGATTACAAGGAGGCCTATGCCGAGGAATACGACCTCTATTCCGAGCTTGACGAAAACGGCATCAACCCCCTTCGCAACTCCTTTAGCGTGACGATGGAAAACATCGAGCTCTATGAGGAGACCGTCTACCAGCTTTCGCAGATTGAAGGGGTTGCGCGCATCCGCAAGCAAAACCAGGACACCCTTGACGGCATGATGACGGTGGCAAAGTCCATTTACTTTGTCTGCTACTGGATTATGGGCCTTTTGCTCATTGCCTCCCTGTTCATCATCATGAATACCATCAAGATTGCCCGGTTTACCAACCGGCGTCAAATCAGCATCATGAAGTATGTCGGCGCGACCGACTGGTTTATCCGGTGGCCCTTTATCTTTGAAGGCGCCATCATCGGCATATTGGCAGCCGTCATCAGCCACCTGTTTGTCTGGTACACCTATTCCAACGTCATGGTCAAGCTGGGGGAGAGCATCAAGGTGCTTGAAATCCTGCCCTTTTCCCAGGTCTCAGGGCAGATGCTGCTTGTCACCTGTTCCTGCGGCCTTTTGATTGGTGTGTTGGGCAGCGCCATTTCCATCCGCCGCTACTTTGACGTCTGAGGGGCAGGGGAGCGCTTCCCTGTGCGGCAGCCTCTGCCGCAGCCGGCGTATGCTTTTGATGTATTTTGAACTGTGACAGTCTCTGGGAAAGGAGTTTTTGTGATGGGCAACAAAAAAGGGTTTCGCGCGATTGCGCTGTTTTTGGCGGCTCTCATGCTGCTGAGCTTTCTCGGCCCCGTGGTGCTGCGCGTCTTCGCGGGTGATTCCTCCATTGATGAGCTGCAAAGCAAGCTCGACGAGCTGACCAAGCAGCAAAAGGCGCTGCAAACCAAAATCAATTCGTCAACCGCCAGCAGAAAGACCGAGCTGCAAAAGAAAAACGATTTGGAGCGCCAAATCAACAACCTGGGCGATAAAATTGCCCTGTATGACCAGCTCATCGCCGAATACGACCAGCAGATTGCGCAAAAAGAGCAGGAGAGCGAGGAAATCCAGCAGCAGGTCGACCGCCAGATGGAGCTTTATCTCACCCGCATCCGCGAGACCTATGAAATCGGCAACGTCTCCTTTTTCGACGTGCTTTTCGGCTCGGCCTCCCTCAACGAATTCATGACCCATCTTGACCACGCGGCTGAAATTGCGCGCTATGACGAGAATCTCATCTCCACCATGCGTGCCAACAAGCAGACGGTGCTCGACTCCAAGGCCGAAATTGAGCTGGCACGCGCCTCTCAGGCGGCCTTGCTGGAAGAAGCCTCCAAGGACCAGGCCTCGCTTCAGGCCAGCCAGAGCGAGGTTGACTCCCTGATTCAGGAAATCGACTCCGACCTTGAGAAAAACAAGCGCCTGCTGGAAGAGGCGGAGGCCGAGGAGGAGCGCTTCAGCCAGGAACTCAAGGCGCTTCTTGCCCAGCGTACCGACTCCTCCTACATCGGCGGCGACATGATTTGGCCCACTCCCGGCTATACTTATATCACCTGTGTCTTCGGCATGCGCACCCATCCCATCACGGGCGTCTACAAGATGCACACCGGGGTTGACATCGGCGCTGCCGGCGGCACGCAGATTCTGGCTGCCAACACAGGGGAAGTGGTGTCTGCCGGCTACAACTCGGCCTGGGGCAACTACATTGCCATCGACCACGGCGGCGGGCTTTCCACTTTTTATGCCCACATGAAGACCTCGGCCCTCTTTTCCGTGGGGCAGACGGTCACCAGGGGTGAGAAAATCGGCATTGTCGGTTCCACCGGCTACTCCACCGGCAACCACCTGCATTTTGAGGTGCGTGTCAACGGCGAGAGCGTGCAGCCGCTCGACTATGTCACTCCCTCGTAATTTTCACCATTTGCCGGGAGGCCCTTTATGAAGCGTCAATACAGTCTCATCACCCTTTTGTGTGCCTGCATTCTGTGCGTTGCGGCGACCTTTGCCTGCACCGTGTTCGGCTATCAGAAAATGGTCAATTCCTACCTGCTTGAAGCAGACACCCTCAAGCAGAAATACGCCAAGCTCATCAAGCTTGACAACCTTGTCCGGGAAAACTACGTCTACGAAATCGACGAAGACCTGCTGCTCGACAGCATGTTGTCGGGCTACTCCTACGGGCTTGACGACCCGCACACCTACTACCTGAGCGCCGAGGCCTATGCCGATACCTATGAGGAGCTGACCGGAAATTTTGCCGGCATCGGCATCAAGGTCATCTATGATACGGATACCGGGCTCATCTACTTAGCCTATGTCATGCCGGGCTCTCCGGCCGAGGCGGCCGGCCTGCAGTGCGGCGACCTCATCGAGAGCGTGGGGGGCGCCTCCGTGCTTGAGATGGGCTACAACGAGGCGGTCGACGCTCTGCTGGGCGAGGCCGGGACCAACGCCGAATTCACCGTTTTGCGCGATGGGCAGTCCATCCCCTTCTCGGTGACGCGAAACACCTTTGAGGTGCAGACCGTCACCTGGCGAACCCTGGACAGCGGGTATGCCTGCGTGCGCATCGAGGAGTTCGACATGAAGACCTATGACCAGTTTATCGCCGTGCTCAACGAGATTCTGGCGCAGGACGTGCCGGGCATCGTGTTTGACCTGCGCGACAACCCGGGCGGCGAGCTGACCGCCATCTGCGACGTGCTCGACCGTCTGGTGCCCTCCGGCGTCATCATTGAAATTATCGACAAGGAGGGTGTGAGCGAGACCATCCGTTCGGACGACGAAGAGCTCAATCTTCCCATGGCAGTGCTTGTCGACGGCGGCACCGCCAGCGCGGCCGAGCTCTTCACCGCCACGCTGCGCGACTATGACAAGGCCGTTTTGGTGGGGGAGACCACCTACGGCAAGGGCAGTGTGCAGACTCTCTTCCCCCTGGGAGACGGCAGCGGCATCAACTTGACTTGCGGGCTCTACTATCCCGCCTCGGGAGAGAGCTATGACGGCATCGGCATCACGCCCGACATTGAGGTGGCGCTGCCAGACGAGCTGGTCAAAAAGCTGCGCTTTCTGACCGAAGAAGAGGATGTTCAGCTTCAGCAGGCGGTGCAGGCCCTGGAGCAGCAGGTGCAGCAGGCAGCCCCTGCCGCCTGAGAAAGGCGCTCCCGCCCTGCCGGTATTTTCTGTGCGTTCCTGCAGGCGTCACACGGTCAGCAGCAGATTTCTGCGTGGCCCTGCCTGCACCTTTAACATTTTGCTTTCTCCCATTGGGGCCGGCCACGGCAAGAAAACCCTTGCCGTGGCCGGCTTTTGCCTTGCCTGCAGCGCCATTTTGCCGCTTTGAGAGGCAAGAGTTCTTTTGTGCCACCTTTTTTGCCCGCAAAGGGAGGGCAGCTTGCGCCCTGTTTTTCCGTTCTTTCCGGCACCTTTCCCGCATAGGCTTTTCTCAAGCTCAAAGCGGAGGGAGGAAGGTCATGGTTTGTGCGATTGTCTTTGTGGATGACAGGCCTGTCAGCTTCCGTCACGGAATGCTGCACCGGGGCAGGGGAAGGGCGAAGGTGACGCTGGAGCGCCGGCCTCTTCTGGAGGGGGAGTATCTTCTTTTGACGCTTCCGCAGACCGCCGTGCAGCGCAGCGAGAAGCGATGCCTCAAGCGGGCCTGCCGGCTGCTGCGTGACACGCCGGCGTCCGCTCTGTGCTGGAGCGGACAAACCGCTCTCATGGCGCCGGCCCTGCTGGAGGGGCTGCTGCAGTCCGCCCCTTACGCCACGGCCACGGCGCGCGACTATGCCCCGGTGTACCTTCTTCCCATGCTGGTGCGCGCCGCCTCCCTGTGCGATGTCCCCATCCGGCGGCGGCGCATCTCCATCGTGGACCAAAAAGGCACTCTCTGCGGCATGGAGCTGCTGCTCAACGCCGCCCGTCTGGCGGGAGAGCTGCAGATTTGCACCTGTGAAGGCAGCCCCCTTGTCGGGCTTTCGGAGCGCCTTTACGACGAAACGGGCCTGTCGCCCCTGCTGTGCACCGAAAAGCGTGCCGACGGGGACTTGACGCTTGTGCTCGACGCCGACCAGAGCTTCACGGTGCGCAGCCGCATTGTGCTGGATTTTTCGCCGCAGCCTGCAAAAGTCACCCAGGGGCGGGTGTTTACCACCACCTCGCTGCATCTCTCCCCATCGCTGCGGTCGCAGCTTCCCAGCTCCTTTTCGGCCCTTGAAAACGCAACGCTGCTCTATCTTTCCCTCGGCAGGCAGGGGATGGAGGGCTTTCGCCCCTGTCAGCTCATGTAACCTTGACATCAGAGGCGAAAATTTATATAATATCAAAATACGAGCAGACTAACGGCGTCACACATCCGCCCTGCCAACCTTGTTTTTGCGGGGCCTCGCGACGCCGGGCGGCAAAGGCCGCCACGGCCGAACGGCAGACTCTGCCGCCTCCTGGCCGCCCAACGAAACCAAGCAAAAGGGGATTTTTGAACATGGCTCAAAGACAGGAATTTATCATGACCCGCCAGGAGCACGAGGCGCTGCTCAAACGGCAGGAGTATCTGACCACCGAGCGCCGGCAGGAGGTTGCCCAAAACCTGCAGACGGCCCGTGGCTTTGGAGACCTCTCCGAAAATGCGGAGTATGACGACGCCAAAAACGAGCAGGCCATTTTGGAGGCCGAAATTGCCGTAAACGACATCAAGCTGACCAACGCCAAGATTATCGATGAAAACGAAATCGACGAAAGCAGGGTGCATATCGGCTCCGTCGTGCAGGTCTACGACAAGGAGTTTGACGAAAAGGTCACTTACTCCATCGTGGGCTCGGCCGGCAGCGACCCCCTGTCCAACAAGATTTCGCAGGAATCCCCCATCGGGGCCGCCCTTCTTGGAAAGGAAGTGGGGGACATCGTGCAGGTGGAAACTCCCGGCGGTCTGGTTGAGCTGGAGGTTTTGGCCATCGGCATTGACAAGGGTGAAAACTAATCGCCAGACATCTGGTGTTTGTTGAAAGGATGTACAAAGATGGACGAAAACAGAACCCCCGCGCCCGAAGAGCAGTCTCTCAACGAGGTTTTGCAGATTCGCCGTGACAAGCTGCGCGAGCTGCAGGCAGCCGGCAAAGACCCCTTTGAGCTGGTCAAATATGTCCGCACTGCCAACTCCGCCGAGATTATCAACAACTTCGAGGCCATGGAGGGAAAAGAGGTTTCCGTTGCAGGCCGCATGATGCTGCGCCGGGAAATGGGCAAGGCCTCCTTTGCCGATTTGATGGACCGGGACGGAAAAATCCAGATCTATGTCAAAATTGACGACGTCGGCGAACAGGCCTATGCGGATTTCCGAAAGTGGGACATCGGAGACATCTTTGGCGTCAAGGGAACCGTGTTCCGCACGCGCCGTGGGGAAATTTCCATTCACGCCACCGAGCTGACCCTGCTGGCCAAGTCGCTGCTGCCGCTTCCCGAAAAATTCCACGGCCTCAAGGACGTTGAGCTGCGCTATCGTCAGCGCTATGTCGACCTCATCGTCAATCCTGAGGTCAAGGACACCTTTATCAAGCGCAGCCTGATCATCCGCTATATGCGTGAATTTCTCGACAACAGGGGCTATATCGAGGTCGAGACCCCCATTCTCAGCCTCATCTCGGGAGGCGCCAACGCACGCCCCTTCATCACCCACCACAACACGCTTGACATCGACATGTATCTGCGCATTGCCACCGAGCTGCACCTCAAGCGCCTGATTGTGGGCGGGCTGGAAAAGGTCTATGAAATCGGCCGCATTTTCCGCAACGAGGGCATGGACCCCAAGCACAACCCCGAATTTACCACCATCGAGCTCTATGAGGCCTATGCCGACTACCGCGACATCATGGAGCTTGTCGAGCAGATGATTTCCACCATCGCCCTCAAGGTGCTGGGCACCACCAAAATCACCTATCAGGGACAGGACATCGACCTCACGCCGCCCTGGCGCCGCATCACCATGATTGACGCCATCAAGGAGTACTCCGGCATCGACTTCAACACCGCCACCACCGACGAGCAGGCCAGAGAGCTCTGCCGTAAGGCCGGCATGGAGGTGGAGGACACCCAGAGCAGGGGAGACCTCATTGCCGAGGCCTTTGACGCCTTTGTGGAGGACAAGCTCATCCAGCCCACCTATATCACGGAGTACCCCGTTGAAATCTCTCCGCTTGCCAAGAGAATGCCCACCAACAAGGCCCTGACCGAGCGCTTTGAGCTCTTTGTCACGGGACGCGAGCTGGCCAACGCCTTCTCCGAGCTCAACGACCCCATCGACCAGAAGGAGCGTTTCGAGCGTCAGCAGGCCATGCGCGACGGCGGCGACGAAGAGGCCGGCATGATGGACACCGACTATATCACCGCTCTGGAATACGGAATGCCGCCCACGGGAGGCCTTGGCATCGGCATCGACCGTTTGACCATGTTGTTAACGGACAGTTATTCCATTCGTGACGTTTTGCTCTTCCCGACCATGAAACCGCTTGACTGAGAGCCGGCACCGCAGGCCAAAGCATCCGCCCGGGGCCGCCCTTTCTCCTGACAGGGCAAGCCCGGCTGCAGGCTCTTGCCGGTTGGGATACCCCAATTGTTTTCATCTTCCGAAAATATCTTCCGAAAAGCTGCCTTTTGAAGAATGTCAGCCTTGCAGGGGGGAGGAATGTGCCGCAGTGCGGCCGTTCCTCCCCCCTGTTTTTGATTTTTCCATAAATTCGCAAGCAGGGGCGGGAAAATGCGCAGCTTTTCCAACGGCAGAGGCAGAAGGGAAAAAAGAAAACAAAGTCCAGATGCCGCCTTCCTTCGCCGGAAAAGAAGGAGAGGAGAGCAGGTGCAGTCATATTCCCAAACAGGCCCTCATAAAAATGGAGGGAAAACATGGGGGAGGGGACGAGATGACACGTCGGGAGCGAGGCAAACAGGGAATACTGGAGCGGGCGGCACCCATCCTGCAGCCTGTGGCCCTTTTTTTCGGACTGCTGCTGCTGCTCAGCCTGGTGGGGCGCAGCATCGGGAGCGACCTGATTGAGCAAATCGCCTTGTCCTTCATCCTGATTGCCGTGGCGGCCGACGCGGGCTTTTTGGTGTCGCGCCAGAGCACGCACAGGGCCTGGATGGTTGCAGGGGCTGTGACCGCTGTTTTCCTGGGGATTTTGTGCCTTGGGGCACTGTTTTTATACAGCGAGACACCCGGCTTAAAGGACCTCCTTCTCACGGGTGCCAGGATTTTGGCAGGCGCCCTGGCCGGTGCCGTCATCGGAGAAAAAAAGCGTCCGCGAAGAAAAAAATAGAAAAAAGAACGCCGCAGGAAAAGTTGCACAAATACCGCACTTTCCCTGCGGCTGTTCTTACAATCCCGTATTTTGTGGAAAGCAGTCGGCTCACAACATAGCTCTAGTATGACGTGGTGCAAAGAGGGCAGGGAAGAGGGGTGGTTTTTGTAATTAGGTTTACATAATTCGTTTACATAAATTGTGAACGTGAGAAAAATCCTCTTCTTTTTTTTGCATATTGGCCATTGATTTTTCCAGATAGATGCAGTATAGTAATAATCACCCCATTGAAAAACCCCTTGAAAACCCTTTGTTTCAGGGGACTATACGGTGCGGTGCATATTTCGTCTGCTCGCTGCGGACACTTTTTATTTTTATACGTGAATAAACATCGGTTGCAGCGCGAATTTTTACAGATATTCTCGTAAACCTGTAACTCAATTTACTACTGTATCTTGTGGCACCCGATGCGCAGCACGTTTTCCACTCATAACCGTTCTCTCCCACGCATACACTGGACAAGACGCGTTTGGCGGGAGGATATGAGATGACACCACGCAAGAAGACAACAAAGCCCTCTCTTTCGCGGGGCAGAACGCTGATTTTGCCTGTGGGCTGTTACATCATCGGCACGCTGGTAGGTTCCCTTTACTGTGATATTGCCCCGCCGGCAACGGGCCTGATGCTCCTGCTGCTCACATTGCTGTTTTGTTCTTCCTTTTCTCTGTTTGGGGTACTGCTTACGGGGCTTGGCTGTTTTGGATTTGGCCTTCTCACGGGCGGCATTTTTGCCAGCCTTTTTCACCCCTTTACCTGGTTGAGTCTGCTCTCTTTGCTGCCCATGGCCTTTTTGCTGGCCCCCTGCCTGCTGCTTTTGGCCTCTTTTTCGCTTCAGTCTTCGCTTTTTTTCATTCAGGCCGTGGCGGCGTCGCGCAGGGAGGCGGCCCTGCGTCAGCTGGTCGTCCGTCTTGTGCTTTGCACGGCGGCGGCCTTGTCGGTAATTTTGCTGTGCATGCTTTTGTCGCGTATCGGCGCGTGACGGCAGCACGAAGGCAGGTCCTTGCAGTCCGGCGGGGCGGGCAAGCAAGGGCAGGCGGTGGGCTCTGCCCGTCTTGCGCCTGTCTTGTACTTGCATCAGAAGTTTTGTGAAAAATGCTTTTTGGAAAGTTCAAATGAAGTTCAAAAGAGGAGTCTGTCATGATTGGTTACGTTGAGCGCTTTTTGCATTATCTTGGTTCCGTAAAAAATGCTTCCAAAAACACGGTGCAGTCCTACCGTCATGACACGCTTTGCTTTCTTTCCTTTGCCCAGCACCACGGAGTTGCCAACTTCGACCAGATCCCTTCCGACCTGGCTGTCGACTACTTCGATGAGCTGCGTGCGCAGGGAAAATCCTCTTCCACCATCTCGAGAAACTCCGCCGCACTGCACTCCTTTTACAAGTACCTGATGCAGTTTGAAGGCGTTGTCAACAACCCTTTCCAGGGTGTCAAGGCGGACAAGACCACCCGTCAGATTCCGCAGATTCTCACCAAGGAAGAGGTGGAGCTGCTGCTGGCGCAGCCCAACCTGCTTGACTGCAAGGGCCTGCGCGACCGCACTATGCTCGAGGTGCTCTACGCCACCGGCATGCGCATTTCCGAGCTGCTTGAGCTCAACGTGGAAGACGTCAATCTCAGCGTGGGCTTTATCCGCCTGCATGCCGACGGGGTGGGCGGCAACGAGCGCTATATGCCCTTGTATCCCATGGCGGCAAAATTTTTGCAGCAGTATCTCACCACCGCCCGGGGCATCCTGCACTCGCCGGATTCGGGCGACGCGCTCTTTCTCAATCTCAACGGCGAGAGGCTCAGCCGTCAGGGCTTTTGGAAAATCCTGCGCAAATACCAGCAGCAGGCGCAAATCCAAACCAAAATCACCCCTCAGACTCTGCGCCACTCCTTTGCAGCCCATCTGCTGGAAAACGGCGCCGATTTGAAACTGGTGCAGGAGCTGCTCGGGCATACCGACATCGCCTCCACCCAGTTTTACTCCCAGCTTCTCAAAATGCGCATGCAGTCTTCCTACTCCAAATATCACCCGCGCGCATTGGAGGCCAGACGATAACTTCATCTTTTCGGATTTCACCCTTCAGCGCCACCGGCTCCCCTGAGCTCTTCAGGGGAGCCGGTGCCGTTTTTCACACAAAGGCAAAGAAGGGCCGTCCGTCCTGCGCTTTCCAGGGCCCGACGGGCCGGGAAAACCTTTTTTTATTTTGCGGGGTTTTACGCCCCCCCCCGCAAGAGCCGGGGCGTTTGCCGGGGACACAAAACACACTTTCCGTCAGCCCTCCGCCGCCATCTTGCGGCAGTCGGACGGCCGGCTTATAATAGCCTTATCATATCGGAGCAAAAGCAGGGAACAGATATCTTGAACCGGCCTGCAGAATATGCCGGCCGGCAGCGTCAACACACACCCGCAAAGGAGAGTGTTTTCATGAAAAAAAACAAGCTGCTGATTTTTCTGGCAGCAGCCGCCCCGATTTTGCTGGTCGCCCTGTGCTACCGGCATCTGCCGGACACCGTCCCCACCTCCTGGCGGCTGGACGGGGAGGTGGTCTACAGCCGGAAGTCCGCCCTCTGGCTGATTTCCGGGCTCAGCCCCTTTCTGGCCTTTCTCTTTTTTCTGCTTCCGAGAATTGACCCGCGCGCCAGCAACTACAGGCGCTTTTCCCGTTACTATGATTCCTTTGTGCTGCTGCTGGAGCTCTTTTTGCTGGTCATGGTGGGCATCATTGTGTCAGAGGCCTTCTCTCCCGGGAAAATCAAGGTGCCCAACACGGTCACGGTTCTGGTGGGCCTGCTCTTTGTGTTTCTCGGCCACATCCTGCCTAAAATCAAAAGCAACTTCTTTCTCGGCATCCGCACTCCCTGGACCCTCTCTGATACGACGGTTTGGCACAAAACGCACCGTCTGGCCGGCGCGCTTTTCTTTGTCTGCGGCCTGCTGATGATGACTTTGGGCTTCATTTTTGAAAGCCAGCGTGTTATGATGACATTGGTACTGCTGCTCGTGCTGCTCAGCGCCGCCGTCCCAACCGCAGCCTCCTGCTTCTGGTATCGTGCACAGCACCCCTCGCAGGCGGCGCGGCAGGCGCGGCATCGGAAATGACCCTCTTCGCACATCCCACGGCAGGGGGTGAAGCTTCATCTGCCGGATTTGAAACGCAAGGAATATCGATAAAAATAAAAGGAGGACCACGTTATGTTTGTCAAGCCAGGCATCTACAAGGTGGACTGCACCGACGGTTCCTACGTCTACGCCATCAAAAACGAGCATGGCGTCTCGCTCATCGACACGCACTTTCCCGGAAAAGGGGAGGAGATTGCCGCAGAGCTCCACGCCGCCGGCATGGAGCCCGTGGCCCGCATCCTGCTGACCCACAGCGACATGGACCACACCGGCAATGCCGCCTTTCTGCAAAAGAAATACGGCTGCCCTGTCTATCTGTCCGCCCGGGAGATGGAGGCGGTTCAAAACCCCGAAAAATCCAAAGACGGCAAGAGCGACCCCCTCAAGGGCCTTGAGCGGCCGGAGCTGACCGTTTTGGAGGGCAATGAGATTGCCGGCATCACGGTTGTCCCGGCCTACGGGCACACCTGGGGACATGTCTGCTACCTCTACGACGGCGTTCTCTTTGCCGGAGACCTCATCTGCACCGAAGACGGCATCATCAAGGAGATGGAGCTGCGTTACATCCGTGACAGAAAAGAGAGCTGGAAGGCCATTGAGTCGGTCGACGCCGCCGTTGAGTTCGACCTGCTGTGCCCCTCTCACGGGGAACCTCTCGCCTGCACCAAGCTTGAGGTGGGCGAGTGGCGTAAGGAGTAAGCCCGACAGCCCCTGTTTTCCCAAAATCCCAAAACAACGCCCCACTGCAAAGCAGGCGGCTTGGCA
>ERZ857998.1292-NODE-1292-length-29141-cov-7.611497_pt1 | contig 29141 bp, 23 predicted proteins | sample MGYA00519954_ERZ857998 | MGnify/ENA primary metagenome ERZ857998 (study PRJEB31778, sample SAMEA3449424) | human gut metagenome | biome: human gut; feature: human-associated habitat; material: faeces | place: United Kingdom | collected 2010/2012 ...
CCAGGGCCTGCGATGGCCTGCCCCCGGCCACGGCCACGGTTTTTGAAGGCCCGCGCGCCCTGCCCGACGCACTGGCAGCCGCGCGCCGTCTTGAAGGCGCAGGCCCTGAGCGGCCGGTGCTGCTGACCGGCTCTCTCTACCTGCTGGCCGAATTTTTCGCGCTCTTTCCACATTTGCTGGCGGCCGTACCGCCAAAGGCCCTGCCATGAACGAGCTTTTTCGCGCCATTCCGGCCACGGATCTCTGTCTGGACGCCCTGATTGTTGCCGATCAAAATCTGGAAGCGGCTCCGCGCGCTCTGCTGCGCGAACTGGCCACACAGTTCTGGGACGCCCGGCGGGAGGACATTCGCGCCGGACGCTGCCGCGCGGCCGCCCAACTGAACCTGGAGGCCCAACTGCCCGCCTTGCTGGCGTACGTCCGCGCCGGGCTGCGGCCCCGGCTCAGGCCCGTGCTCAACGCCACAGGCGTGGTGGTGCATACCAATCTGGGGCGCTCCGTGCTGGCCGAGGAGGCGCGGCAGGCCGTGGCCCTGGCCGCCGACGGCTACTGCAATCTGGAGCTCAACCTGCGCACCGGCGGGCGCGGCAGCCGCTACGAACTGGTGGAGAATCTGATCTGCCGCCTGAGCGGGGCCGAGGCCGCGCTGGTGGTCAACAACAACGCCGCCGCCGTGCTGCTGATGCTGGACGGCTTCTGCAAGGGCGGCGAGGTGATCGTCTCGCGCGGCGAGCTGGTGGAGATCGGCGACAGCTTCCGTATTCCGGAGGTCATGGAAAAAAGCGGCGCGCATCTGCGCGAGGTGGGGGCCACCAACCGCACCCATCTGCGCGACTATGCGGCGGCCATCAACGAAAACACCCGCGCCCTGCTGCGCGTGCATACGTCCAATTACCGCATCGTGGGCTTCCAGTCCTCCGTGCCCCTGCCGGAGCTGGCGGCTCTGGCGCGCGAACGCGGCCTGCCGCTGTTTGAGGATCTGGGCAGCGGCAGCTTCATGGATTTTTCGTCCTACGGCCTGCCCAACGAGCCCACCGTGCCCTCGGTGCTGGCGGGCGGCGCGGACCTGGTGACTTTTTCCGGAGACAAGGTGCTGGGCGGCCCCCAGGCCGGAATCATCGCCGGGCGCAAAGAGCTGGTGGACAGGCTCAAGAGCAATCCCCTGACCCGTGCCCTGCGCTGCGACAAGCTCTGCCTGGCCGCCCTGGAAGCCACCCTGCGCCTCTATCTGGACCCGGACAAGGCCCGCGAGCGCATCCCCACCCTGCGCCGCATCTGCCTGCGGCCCGAAGAACTGGCCAGGCGCGCCCGCGCCCTGGCCGTCCGCCTGCGCAAAGCCTTGGGCGGGGACTGCGCCGTAAGCGTGCGCCCGGATGTCTCGCGCGTGGGCGGCGGGGCCTTTCCCCAATACGACCTGCCCACCAGCCTGGTCGGCCTCAAACCCGCGCGGATCAGCGCCACGGCCCTGAAAAACGCCCTGCTGGCTACCGACCCGCCTCTGCTGGGCCGTTTGGAGGACGACCACTTCTGTCTGGACCCACGCACCCTGGAAAACAAGGAATACCCTCTGCTGCTGCGCGCACTGCGCATGGCGCTGCAGGCGGCGGAAAGCAATCATAACCGACAAGGAATATAATCATGGAAAAAACACTTGCCTACAAACCGCAAAGCGCCTGGGAAACCTACGCCGATGCCAAACAGCGCAAAAGCATGGAAGCCCTGGCCGCCCGTTACATCGACTTTCTGACCCGCTGCAAGACCGAGCGCGAAACCGTGGATTATGTGCGCGAGCGCCTCAGCCAGGCCGGTTACAGCGAGGATTTCAGCAAGGAGCGCGTGCTGCGTCCCCTGCGCGGCAAGGCCCTGTTCGCGGCCCGGCGCGGCTCCGAACCCCTGGAAGAAGGCCTGGCGCTCATCGCGGCCCACGCGGACACCCCGCGTCTGGACTTCAAGCAGCGCCCGCTCATTGAACAGCCCGGCGTGGCCCAGGCCAAGACCCACTATTACGGCGGCATCCGCAAGTATCAGTGGCTGGCGCGGCCCCTGGCCCTGCATGGGGTGGTCATTCGCGAAAACGGCGAAAGCCTTGCGGTGAGCATCGGAGAAAAGCCGGGCGAGCCGGTGTTCTGCATCGCGGACCTGCTGCCGCATCTGGCCCAGAAACAGAGCAGCCAGACCATCAGCGAGGCCTTTGAGGCCGAAAAGCTGAACATCATCCTAGCCCACAGCCCCAAGACCGTGAAAAAGGGAAAGGACAAGGACGCGCCCAAGGAACCGGTCAAGGAACAGCTGCTGGAGATTCTGCACAAAAAATACGGCATCAATGAAGAAGACCTGATCACCGCCGAACTCCAGGCCGTGCCCGCCGGACCGGCGCGCTTTGTGGGCTTTGACAAGGCCCTGGTGGGCGGTTACGGGCAGGATGACCGCATCTGCGTATTCACGGCCCTGGAAGCCCTGCTGTCGGCCGAAAGCGGCGCGCGGAACATGGCCGTGATCTTCTGGGACAAAGAGGAAATCGGCTCGGACGGCGCCACGGGCGCGGCCTCGCGCTTTTTCCAGTACTGCGTGGAAGACCTGGCCCGGGCCTGGGCTCCGGGCACGCCCGCCTCGCACGTGCTGCTGCACAGCCGGGCCCTTTCCGCCGACGTGCAGGCCGCTCTGGACCCGGATTTTCAGGAAGTTCACGAAAAGCAGAACGCGGCCCAGCTGGGCTACGGCCCCTGCTTCTCCAAGTTCACGGGTTCGCGCGGCAAATACGGGGCCAGCGAGGCTGACGCCGAATTTTTCGGCGAACTGCGCGGCCTGTATAATGCCAAAGGCATTCCCTGGCAGACCGCCGAACTGGGCAAGGTGGATCTGGGGGGCGGCGGCACGGTGGCCCTCTTCCTGGCGGCCTACGGCATGCGGGTCATCGACCTGGGCCCGGCCGTGCTCTCCATGCACAGTCCCTTTGAACTGGCCAGTTGCGCGGATCTCTACGCCACATTGGAAGCCTACAGGACCTTTCTGGAAGCCTGAGTCTTTTCCGGCCCAGGTTGTTGAACCGGCCACCCGTCATACGGCGGGTGGCCGGTTTTTTACTCAATACACCGCATCACCCAATTTATAATTCATGCTGCAATAAGGCCCATTGCTCCAGAGATTGCTTATAGTCCACAAGAATTTTTTTCGGTGATCCGATACGTTGTACCTTTCCCCCGTCAATCCAGATCAAGGTGTCGCACCGCTCCACTGTTGTCAGTCTATGCGCGATGGTAATGGTTGTAATGCTCTGGGGAAGAGAAAAAATGGTATTCATAATGGCGGATTCCACGCCGCCATCCAGTGCGCTTGTAGCTTCATCAAGAATGAGCACAGACGGTTCCGCGTACAAGGCGCGGGCAATGGACAGTCGTTGCGCCTGTCCTCCAGACAGGCCGCCGCCGCCTTGTCCCAAAGTGAAGTTGATGCCACGCTGCTCCACGATATCCAGTTCGGCCATGCGGCAGGCTCGCAGAACCTTCTCTTCATCCCACGGCTTGCCCCATTGGCTGAAGGCCACGTTTTCCGCCAATGTTCCCGGAAGAATGTAGGGATTCTGCGGGACATAGCCTACACGTGCACAGTAAGCGGCCCGATCGGCAGGCGACATAGTCCTGCCGTCCACAAGCATTTCCCCCTCTGTTGGCTCGATCAATCCACTCAGAATGGAAGCAATAGAACTTTTTCCCGCACCGGACTGGCCGATAATGCCGACTTTACTTCCGCATGTAATGGAGAACGAAATGTTACTCAGACAATCAGCCTCAGCCGTGGGATAACGGAAAAAAACATGCTCAAACGAGATGCTGCGTCGCAATACGAAGGTAGGAGAAGGGTCCGGCAATGAGGACACAGGATGCTGCAGAGCTTCTTCCACTTTGTCCAGGCAGTCGAGAGCGGCATGGCGTGTTCCGCGTACAACCACCAAAGCGCCAAGGGAGCGGTTGAGCAATGGCAGCACGCGCCAGGCTATCAGCATGATCATGGTCAGCACAGCTGTGATATGCACCATGGAACTGTCTAAAAAGGTCAGCATAATCCAGAGCGTCACAACAATAGACAGAAAACCGGCTGTTTCCAGTATCCATGTCGGCGCGGAAGGAGCAATACTCAAAAAAGTTCTGTATGGTATGCCTTCTTTACAGGACTTTTCAAAATTTTTGAAAAAGACGTCTTGCTGACGATATATGAGCATTTCGCGTACGCCGTGCATGGCGTTCATGGTCACCTTGTTTTGTTCCCGTGCCCATTCGGCGGCCTCCAATCCGGCGTGATCCATCGATCCTCTGAGACGTCTGTATATAGCTACGGCAAGACCGATTATGACGGCCATAACCAAAAGAATGATACCTGGCGTGGCAACAACAAGAGCCAATGCCATTGCAAGCGCAATTGCGGCGTAACTGTATACCGACATGAGATGTATAACCATGCGCCCCAGTTGATCACGCCACGACAAAGCCTGAAACATGGCGCCGCTGTCACCTGCCAGGTGCTGAATATAGGGGCTATATAAAAAATGCTGAAAAACTGTTTCACCGACAAACAGGGAGATGCGTTCGCCCAATTGGTTAGTTTTGTAGTTAACGAAAGCTGAAATGGCATTTTTGGCTGCAATCAGACCCGCCGCCAGCGCCGCGATAAGCAGGGCGAACTGGCGCGGATCCGCAGTAAGCCCTTGTAACTGGGGGAAGTGGCTCAAAAGGCGCGCGGCGACAGGGTGAGAGAGTATCCGTTCCGGCGCCGTGATGCTGACAGCAAGAAAGGAGATGGCGGCAATGGAGCCGATTTCCAGTACGGCCTGCAGCACCACACAGGCAAACACGCGTCGTGTGGCGCGTTGCAGGCATTTCGGCAACGCCTTGAATATCCGCACAAAGTCGGCAAAGAATTTTGAAAAAAGCGATGGCAACATGATCCTCGTTAATCCGATCAATCAGGCTGGGTGTTTTCCGTCAATAAAGCCTACCACGTCATGCAGCCTGGCCGGGATGTCAATATGCTGCGGACAATGCTTGAGACAATGGCCGCAACACTCGCAGGCCGTCGCCTGTGCGGTGGGAGGAATGGCGCGATACACAAGAGCGAAATCGCCGCGCTTACGATGATTATAGGCGGCAAACACGCCCGGGATGTCTACCCCATGCGGACAGGGCGAGCAATAGCCGCAACCGGTGCAAGGGATGTCGCCTGAGGCGCGATAGATAGCTGCCGCCTTTTGCAAAATGGCTCGCTCATCATCCGACAAGGGACGAAAGCGTTTCATGGTCGCAAGATTGTCTTCCACATGCGCCATGGCGCTCATACCGCTGAGTACCACCATGACGTTGGGCAGTGAGGCCGCGTAACGAATGGCCCATGAGGCCGGGCTGGCCCCGGACGCGGCCTTGAGCAGAGTGTCGGCTTCAGCGGGTAAATTAGCCAGCGAACCGCCGCGCACAGGCTCCATGATGACGGCAGGCAAGCCGCGCTCTTCCAACAACGCATAAAGCCATTTGGCGTTACACGCTTCCCAGTCAACGTAGTTAAGCTGAATTTGGGCAAAGTTCCAGGTATGCTCATCCAGAATCTGCCGAAAGACCTCAGGGGAATCATGGAAGGAAAAACCTATATGCCGCACCAGTCCCTGTTCTTTTTTCTCACGCAGCCAAGCATAGATGCCGAGTTGCTCCGCCCTCGCGTACAAAGAGGCATTCAATCCGTGCAACAGATAGAAATCGAAATAGTTCACGCGGCACTTCTTGAGCTGCGATTTGAACATATGCTCCGCTTCATCTCGCGATTTCAGCGTCCATAAGGGCAGCTTGTCCGCCAAAAAATAGCTCTCGCGAGGATGCTTATTCAAAATTCTGCCCAGAAGCAACTCACTGATACCCTTGTGATAAGTGAATGCCGTGTCAAAATAATTCACGCCTTCAGCCAAGGCACGATCAACCATGGCTTCGGTAAGGACCTGATCAATGGCGGACGCGCTTCCGGGCAGTAAGGGTAGACGCATGGCTCCGAAGCCGAGCAGAGAGACGTCAATGTCAAATCGGGCAATATATCTTTTCTCCATGCCTGACCCCATTTATTTGTCGCCGGACTGCATAGCTGGCGGAATGACCTCCGACTGCGGTGCACAGTAGCCGCAAGCCACGAAGGAATCTTTCTTATAAAAATCCACCAGGCGTTGCCGCGTATCGCCAGTGATGTCCTCACGTAGACGAATGACGTCTTCCTCGGGAGTAGGCACTAATCCCAGCAACTCTCCAATGGAGGCGCGCGGACAGATGGCCAGCACGCCGTTGAGAATCTGCAGGCTGTGCTTGCACCAGCAGTTTGCGAACATCTTGCGGGTCTGTTCGGATGTATAGCCCTGGCCCTTAAGGGGATGCTGCCGATACCACGACAATTCCGAATAAAGCGGATGCCTGATCCCACGTTCATTCAGGCGGGCAACAGTTTCCTCGTAATGCAGCTGAGTCTTTAAGGCCGGGTTTACGCCATAATTGTTGATGGCCAGATAGACCTTGTCCTTATGCCGTTCAATGGCGTCCAACAGCAGCCCGGAAGGGACAATGGTGCCGTTGGTAATAAGCTCCACAAGCTCAATCTTGCCGCAGGCGGCGCTGTAGTCGACGATTTCCGGCAAAGCTCTGTTCAGCAGAGGCTCACCTCCGTGCAGAAAAAGACGCTTGATACCGTCCACCCCGGCGGTAACGGCATCGAGCTCCCGCTTAAAATCGCTGAAGCCGAGGTCCATGTGAGTAAAATTTTTATGCAGTTCGGGATTCTCGAACAGAGGCGACAGGGCGATACAGTCCTGACAATGCAGCGTGCAGCGCGTGGTCAGTGAAAAGCCGATTTGAGGCAGACAGAATCGGCTTTTACTGTAAAAATCTTCCAGCTCGTCCACCAGAAAACGCCGTACATAGTCGAGCTTTTTGCGGGGATCAAGAAAATGCCCTTCATGCCACAGCATGAATTTTTTCAAATCATTGACAAAACGATTTTCCGCGTTGCGCACGAAATATCGATGAAAAAAGCTGTCTTCGACGCAGTAGCGCTCCTGAAGCTCATGCATGTCTTTTATCTCCCGCCAGCCGGGCGCGCAGAATAGTGCCATAATCCCTGAACTGCCTGTTTTTCATGATTCTGCTCGTATTGGTAGCGTGAAGCCTCCGCATGACGGAAATCATCTCCAACTTTTTGCAGATAATGCCGTATTTCTCCATGCGCAGAAGGTAATCAACCGCCTGACCGGCACGATAATTTTCATTAAAAGTGCCCACGAGCTCCGGTACTCTACAGTGCATGAGCACGGCCCCGGTCATAAGGCCAAAGTACGGCAAGGAACGCGGCACAATTGCAGCGCGAGTGCGTTCATCGAGATCGGGTGAAATGAAATCTTGCGCCCTGGCCGCCACGGCCAGCAGGTCAACCTCCCCTTCCAAAGCATGCAACATGGTCGCCAGCGCTCCCTCACAAAGTACGTCGTCCTGATCCAGCATCATGAGATACGTACCGACGGCATGGACGATACCGGTATTACAAGCTCTGGCAATGCCGCTATGCGTCATCGGGATCACCGTACAGCCCATGGATGCCGCAATTTCGCGAGAATTGTCCGTGGAACCGTCGTCCACAACAATGATCTCCGCCGACACCCCCTGCCGCCAGACGCTGTCCAAGGTTTCTTGCAGATAGGCCGCACCGTTCCAGACCGGCATGACAATGGAAATCAGGACACTGGGATCGGTTTGTGGCATTATGAAAAGTCCTTTTTCCAGCTTAGGGAATGGTAGTCGCCATAGCCCCAGTTGCCAAAGCAGTTAGCACACTCGGAATGCGGCGGGTAACCCACCATTTGTCTGCGTCGTAGCCGCAGCATGGCCGCTGTATTGAAGCAGTCCGCGTCATGGAACACATTACCGCATGAGCCGTCCGGCACCACCTTGCGCAGACAGCCGCCTATATCTCCATTGCCGTCCACATTGATGACCGCGCAATAAGAGCGACAGGAATTACAGGGCGTCATATAGTCGGGATAAGGGGGCAGGTCGATGGGGTACCTCCGGCCTTCGGCCAGTTCCGCGATGGTTGAGATAATCTCCGTATCCTGGGCGGTAATGATCTTCGCCATTTGCACTTTGTCACTGGCATCATAGCAAAGCGGATTATACAACAGCAGACGGGACGGCTCCAGCGTATCACAGAGATCAAGTACCTTCCGCAAGTCATCGAGCTTGTCCCTGTCAACAATATAGGAAATGCAGACCTGGCGGCAGACCCGCCGGTAGACGCCCCATGAACGCATGACACTTTCAAAGCCGTCAACACCGGTGTAGGCATTAAAGGAATTCCGGTCGTGTCCATAGAGGCTTACGCTGATACGCGAAAAACAACCGTCCAGTTCGCCCACTTTTCCAGAGTTAACGCCATTAGTATCCAGAATGATACCCTTGCCCGCTTCGGCCAGAGAGCGCACGATGTCCGAAAATTCCGGGGCCAGCGTGGGCTCACCCTGCCCAGCCATGGCGAAGACGGCAATGCCAGGGTATTGCCCCAACAAAGCGCGAACCACTTCCAGACTCACGGGCGGCGTTTGTCGCACGCCGATTTTGGCGCGGCGGCACCACGAGCAGGCCAGATTACAGCGCGAGGTCATAAAAAGTGTACAAGCGGGAGGTTCTGCATGGCAGGCGTTGCCCAAGACCCCCATGGGCGAAACTATACCAAGTGCGTGCTTCATCAGGGACGGCTCCGTAGCGTTCTGCAGCGCTGGGCTTGCAGTTTATCAAGGGCGGCAAAAAATTGCGGAAGCTCGTTATGTTCAAGACAGGCAAGCAAATGTTTATCCTCATCCCCCAGAACCCCGACAAAAGTGTCGGCATCGAACTTCGGGCAGGTTCGAACAATCTTGAATAGCTGTCTGTTTTTAGCTTCAATAAAACGCCGTACAGATGCCCTTCGGTTACGGGCGGCAATATGAATAAAAAGAGCAAACAGCGAGGCCAGCACATAATTGAAACTGGCAGCGGAAACCACGTCTTGTGTGGCCAGTTGCGTGATCATACCCAAGGCCCGGTAATGGGAAATGATGGTGCGGACATCCGGGGCGGAAAAAGAGGCCGAACCACGCCGGGGCGTGATAAGCGCATGCGCCGTGTCGTCAAGGGCCATGCGCTCGGCCCGCAGGGCGGCGCTGAAAGCGAAAACCAGATCTTCCGAGGCATGCAGCCGCTCGGAAAAGCGCAGTCCGTGCTCCCGCAGAAAGGCCGAGCGATAAATGGCCGAGCAAAACTGGATATAAAAATTATTCTTGTCCTGGCGAATTTTGGCGTTGATGCTGTAATTGATCCCGGAATGCCCCAAGTACGCGTAATTGCCCTTGGCAATGTCGGCCCCCTCCCGCCGCGCCGCCGTAAGCAGGCGCTCGCAAAAATCAGGAGCAAGGGCGTCGTCGCTGTCCACAAAGGCCATGTACTCGCCAGCGGCGGCCTCAATGCCGGTGTTGCGGGCGCGGGAAACGCCCCTGTTGCGCTCGTGCCGCAAAATGCGCACCCGCGCGTCGGCCAGCGCATAACGACGCAGCATAGACAAGGAATCGTCCGTGCTGCCGTCGTCCACGCACAACGCCTCGATATCTGTCACGGTCTGCTCCAATACGCTATCGAGACAGGCGGGAAGCGTCTTTTGCGTGTTGAAGACGGGAATGATGATGGAAATCGAGGGCATCGCTACTGGCTTTGCTTTTTTCGCGCATTGAGTAAATCGCGCCGAATTTTTTCACGCATATACTGGTCGGTAATTTTTAAAACAGCAGCCAAATTTTCAGGGGTTCTTCGGGTATATGCCATTCCATCAGGATGCATACGCCGCATGACATACACGTTTTCAAGACAATGTGAGATATCAACATTATATTTGAAATATATTCTATAGAGCCATTCCATATCCTCAAATATTTTCAGGTCTTCATTTATTGAACCTGTTCTTTGAATCATGCCGCGCCGTGCAAGCATAGTTGCATGACAGACTTTTGTTTCTCCAAAAAGAACTTTTGAGTATATAGCTTGATTCATTATTTCTTTATCATTTTCATTTTCAAAGAAATCCTCTACCTGAGTAAAAACTATTTCACACTCTGAATGTTCATTCAAATATTCCATCTGAGCCGACAATTTTCCAGGCAAATAATAGTCGTCGCTGTCAAGCCACGCCAAAAAACTTCCTGAGGCCTTTGATAAACACATATTACGTGCTGATGCTACATTCATTTTAATATTTTCTTTATAAAAATATTTAACGGTGAAAGAATCATATTGTCTGACTAGTTCAGAAGTTTCATCAGTTGATCCGTCATCGACAACAATAATTTCTAGAGGACGATAATCTTGTGCTATGACGGAATCAATTGCTTGTCTAATATATTTTGCACGATTATATGTTGGGATCATGACAGAAATTAGTGGGGAAGCCATAATCACTCCTTTTCTTACGCTAATCTCTTTCGGCAATAACTTGCTCGCTGTTTAAGTAGAAAATTTAATGTTTCAGAAGATGTATTTTTGAACGAGTTCGAGGAAAGATGGAGACGCTTCATCATATAAATGCAACCAATGCAGTGCGAGATATCAACATCATATAATAGTGCCATTCTATCCAGCCATTCTACATCATCAGCAACAAATAAAGATTCATCTCGCTCACCGACTTTTTCAACCAAGGATCGAGAAGCCAGCATTGTAGCATGGCTTACAGCTTCATCAGAGAAAACAATTCCATTTTCAGTTCTTATAGTCCATTCTTCTTCATTTTCATAAAAATTTTTAAATCTCGTGAAAACAATTTCACATTCTGGATGTTCCGTTAAATAGTTCATTTGAGCAGTTAATTTTCCAGGCAAGTAATAATCATCCGCATCCAGCCATGCAAAAAATTCGCCTTGGGCTTTCCGGCAGCAAAGATTACGGGCGGCCGGTTGCCCCTTTTTTCTGATAATAGTAACGAACAATTTCAGGATCGTATTGCTTGATGATTTCAGCGGTATTGTCCGTCGAACCATCGTCCACCACGACTTCCAGGGGGCGATAGCCTTGCGCCAGCACGGAATCGATAGCCTACTGGAGAAGTTTGTCCCCGTTATGGGTAGGAATCATCACAGCAATAAAAGGAATAGACATAATTCCTCCTTTCAGTGAAAAGGATGCATCAGAGTTATTTTTTTAATTGGGCACGCAAAGCCGAGGCAAGACCCGCAACCCTAGGGTTTTGCGAGGTATCCTCAACTCTCGCAAAAGGGTGAGGGCGAGCCAAAATTGCACGCACTTTTGCCAACATTTTTGAATCTTCTATACACTCACGATCAAGTAATGTATTTTTTTTTGACTTACTGACAGACGTAAAAAGGCTTTCCCATTTATCAAAAATCATTTTTTTATCATATCTGCACAGCAAGTTAAGAGATTTGTTACTCATTCTATGTCTGAGTTGAACATCTTTCATTAAGGGGGCCAACGCCCGAGCAAGACTTTCCGGCGTCATTTCTTCAGCAAGAATTCCGTTTACACCAGAAATAATAATTTCATTTACACCGCCGCAGCACGCAAAACCAACAGACGGCAAACCATACGATTGGGCTTCCAGCAAAGCATTGGGAAAGCCTTCATACGCAGAGGGAATACAAAATAAGTGCGCATCAGCATAATATTTTTCAACATCATGAACAATTCCTTTCAGTTTTACTCTGCCATCAAGTTTTAATTTTGAAATCATTCCCGTATAGAATTCATAACAGCTGCCATTTCCACAAATATAGCAATCCCAGTCTGAAAAATTTTCAGCAAGCAATCCAAAAGCTTCAATCAACAAAGAGAGTCTTTTCTGTATTTCTTCTAATCTGGATACGGCAAGAATGTATTTTCTGCATGAAACCTCTTTTTCAAAATTTAGTGCCTGTGCCCTTGGTACAGGATTTGGAATAATAGTTGTTCTTTTTTTCAAATAATCAGGTAATGAATACAAATAATGAACACTTTGCATATGGATTGCATCAGCAATAGATAAGCATGCTATCCGCTCTACTCTATTCCAAAGCAAAGTTTCTACTTCATGAGGAGAGCAACGCTCTGACATAAGTAGAGGAATCCCCAAACCTTTACATAAGGGCAGGACCCAAAGCGCAGTTTCTGCGGAAAATAAATTACACAAAAGATCAAGATCTTCATTTTGTAAAGCACGGCGTGCACTTTTCAATGACTGAACATCGGTTAGGGCCAGATCATATGTCCTGACCTCTTTTGGCAACGGATATTGAGAAGTGCCATTCCCCCCCCCCAGATGGAATATGATGCAATCATGTCCACGCCGACACATTTCAGAGGCCAACCGTGCGCTAAAGCGCTCCAAGCCACCTTTATGCGTAAACAAAAGCTGAGAAAGGATGCCAATTTTCATCTTTCCGCCCATATCAATTTTTTGCAACGCCGCACAGCATAATATATTTTAAATATATTTCTTTGTTGCGCAAAATTACTGAAGCGAACTTCCTTTTTTCATCCAGAAAAGGGAGCCACCGCCAATAGTACAAGGCAATTTTTCTTCCGGAACATTAAATTTTGTATCAATAAATCCCCGCAGCTCCCTATCATTAGCAATAAACTGACAAGGAAAGAATACGGCATCACCATTAGCCCCCCCCTGCAGGTATGTCTGCAACAAGTATTGTTCATTATACAACCTATGCTGCTTATCCCATTCTTCAGGATAATCATAGGGAAGAAAAATATCATGTAGCGCATACAGAATACCACTCGGGAGAATAGGCAATACCTCGGTGAAGAATACCGTCACATCCGAACCGGGAAAGGATCGGTGGCTGTTGTCGATAAGGAAAACATCTTCATTCGTCAGTTCGTAGAAAAATGCTAAATCCATTTCTTCAAAAGGCACACGAAACACTTCATCACAGAGCGCGTCAACTTCGGCGCGGGGTTGGGGGTCAATGGAAATGATCTTGGTTCGCAACCCATTGTCCCGAATAGCCCTCGCCGCAAATTTTGTTGTATTACCTGAACCACACTCGACGAACCATCGGGGGTTACGCTCGGCCAAAAAACCATACAAACTGGCGGCATCCATTGGAGGAAGCCAACCATTGTTTCAGAATGGATCACAATCTCCACCGCTGTCTACGGCAATGGCCCTGAACCGGTTTTTATACTTTGCCAAGATTTCAATTTTTTCAAAAAAGGGGGATTTATCAATCCCATCCCAAAAATTACGGTTAAATGCAGAACCTAAAAAACTTTTTCTGCTTGTGCCAGTATAGTAGTAATCGCGGATAACAATAAGTTTTCTCATATATCACCCAGATTTTCGGAGATTATAAAATTCAGCCGCTTTATTTTATCTTACCCTTAATTTTATCTCTTAGGGCTTCAATCTTTTTATTTAAATAAAAATTATAAGAAAATTCAAAAATATCAATGCATTGTTTTGTATAATGCTGTGAAAACCAGTTATAAACAGTATTATAGTCAACGCGGGAGATATCATATCCCCAAGGAAGCGTTAGATTTAGAAATAGGGGGATTGCCATTTCTTCTAATCTGTCAGCTAAAATAACACCCTCAATATTCGCAATTATACCAAAATCATTTCCTTTTTTATTTTCAACGTAGAGTCTTTTCCCTTTTAAGGTGTTCATGGCAACGCGTGCTGTATACACATGATGATGTTTCAAGTGCAGTGCGACATCATGCATTATGATGATCCCATTTTTCCTCATCAGAGGAAGGATCTCAAGAATATTCAAGTACTCGCCAGGATTGGAGTGCGCTGTATCTATAATGCACACGTCAACGGGCTCTAAGACATGTTCAAAAAATTTGCAGGGCATACCACCAGTAAATAAATTCCATGTTACATCATTTTTTATTATTTTATAATAATCAAAAGCGCAAAAGCCGATCTTATTGTTTTGATCTGAAAAGCATGATGTACGGTAGTCAAAAGAATATAGCTTCGTCTCCTTTATTTGATTCAGTAGATGCAAAAGAAAACGTGTTGTCCCACCTTCTGCTACCCCAAGCTCAACAATTATTTTGGGTTGTGCTTTTTGAATAATATTAAAAATAAATTCCAAATCTAACCATGCCATTTCCGTTCCCACAGCCATCTTATGCAAGGCGGTAGTCATCTCTTCAAACGTTGAAAAGTCAATATCCATATAATTCGTCATACATCGCTCCTTCAAAGCATCCTATTTGCCGGCAAGCCTAAGGCGCAGCTGAGCCGCCATATTGCTTTTGCGGAATCGATGCTGAGCCGCCGCCCTATCTTCCATAGGGCATTCACGGGCAAGTATCTCTCGCAACACAAGATACGCCATTTCTTCATCCGATACGGGAGGATAGTTCAAGTGAGTATGATTTTTGTGCGACGCAACCCGCATCAGCATATTTTCCCATTTCTCAAAAATGGTCATTTCATCGTAGCGCTCCGCTAGTGTCTGAGCCCGGCCCCCCATATTTCGGCGCAGCGATTCACTTTCCATCAGGCAAGCAAGGGATTCTGCAAGAATAACTGGGTTGATTTGGGACACAAGCAGTCCATTTTCATCATGTACGATGATTTCATTGACGCCGCTACATGTGGAAAACCCTACAGATGGAAGTCCATAGCTTTGTGCCTCAAGCAATGCGTTTGGGCTTCCCTCATATGCGGAAGGTAAACAGAATATATGCGATGTTTTGTAATAGTGATCAACATTATCAACGGATCCTAGTAGCTTGACCCTTTCAGTCAACCCCATTGACTGAATCATTTCTTCATATAATGCGTGATCCGGACCGTCGCCACAAATGCAGCAATCCCAATCAGAAAAACGCTCCACCAATAAACCAAAAGCCCGAATAAAAATAGATATTTTTTTCTGTAATTCCTCAAGGCGAGCGACCACCAGAATCTGTTTCTTTGGCATATACTCCTTGGACCAATCTATGGGGACCAACGGAGGTGCGGGATTTGGGATTGCCGTCGCACGCGCCAATAAAAAGCTTGGCAATGAAGACAAATAACGATCGCTCAAAAGATGAATACCGTCAGCAGCGGCAAAAGAAGCCAGGCGCTCTGGACGATTCCAAATAATGGTCTCTACTTCATTGGGGGCACAACGCTCGGACATCAGCAACGGAATACCAGTTTTGTTAAAAATAGCGGGAAACCAAAGACGAATATTGGAAGAATTCATAACACAAAATACGTCAAGGTTCGCTTCTTGAATGAGGTGCCGGGCCAACTTGACAGAGGCAGCATCCTTTAGCGCGAGATCACAGGTCTTGACGCCGTCGCGTAACGCATAGATGGGTTGCCCTTTACCACTGCCCTGATGATATAAGACACACTGGTGTCCCCGCGACAATAAATAGTTCGAAATTCTGGAAGCAAATCGCTCTATGCCGCCTTTTCCCGTAAACAACGACCATGCAAAAAGCCCTATGCGCATGCGATATTTCCTTGCCCCTAAGTTCAGCTATAGTTTTGGTCTGTACCACACAGGTTTCAAATTTTATGCTTTCTTTACGCCCAGTGCGGATAAGGACAGCCACGCCATTTGAAAATCGCAAAATCTACGCAGTCGCTTGGGTTGCCAGCCATGCCTGAAACATCAGAACGCCCCAAATTTGTTCACCCGACTCCCGTCCTTCCAGCGTATTTCTCCAAACAGGCAGCACCACATCGGGATTGAGCCAGCCTTCTCTATGTAAACGCTGCGGACGCAGCAGGTCTTCAGCCCATTCTCGCAATGGCCCGCGCAACCATGTGACCATTGGAACAGAAAATCCCTGCTTGGGGCGATCAGTCAGCTCAGGAGAAATGTAGCGATCAAGAATATGCCGTAATGGCCATTTTGATTTGCCACAAGCCCGACGTAAGTTTGGAGCCATGCGCCATGCAAGAGCATATATTCGATGATCAAGAAAAGGGGTACGTACCTCTAGTGACGTTGCCATAGATGCCCTGTCAACTTTTTCAAGAATATCTCCTGGCAAATAATGCACCGTATCAATATATTGAATCATCTCTCCATTATCCTTAAACATTTTATCTGTCAGTCCATGAATATATAGAGATGGCGACACCTCGCTGCCAACAACGAGAGGCTTTCCGAACCAAAGTTTGAAATTAACGCGCTGGTATAGTAGAGGACGGGGAAGTGGCAAGCCTTGTTTCAGAGTAAAGTTTGCACTGTGGCGGGGATAGCCAGCAAAAATTTCGTCCCCCCCATCACCGGAAAGCGAAACAGCCACCGAACGCCTCGCCAACGATGATAGCAAAAAAGTCGGAATCTGCGACGAGTCCGCAAACAGAGAGTCATACATCTCTGGCATTCGTGGAATGACAGCTTCAGCATCTTTATATGATACGTAAAACTCAGTATGATTTGTTCCTAAACATTGTGCTATAGTTTTTGCATAAGGGGCTTCATCAAAATCTACATTTTCAAAGCCAATGCTAAAAGTATTGACAGCGTGAGGAGAGACCTCTTGCATCAATGCAGAAATAAGAGATGAATCTATACCCCCAGAAAGAAAAGCTCCCACCGGCACATCCGCAACCATACGGCGACGCACTGCATCTCGAAGCAGTTCATGCAATTCATCCAACGCATCTTTATGGCTTTGAATACGATTTTCAACACCGGAAAGAGCAACCTCTAGCGCGCTCCACCAAGACATCTCGCGCACTGGGACCGTCGCTCCCACCGTCAGCAGATGCCCTGGGCGCAGTTTATACACCTTGCTAAAAGGGGTCATCGGATCCGGCAAATAGTTACAGCGAAAAAATGCTGCCAAGGCATTGCGATCAATACTCCTCTCGAAAGCAGGATGCGGCCTAAGAGCTTTCAATTCGGACCCAAACAGAAACGTCATACCTTGGTGAGTCCAATAGAGTGGCTTTACACCAAAACGATCACGTCCCAAGGTCAATACGCGCTCTAGCCTATCCCACAAAGCAAAGGCGAACATGCCCAGTGTACGGCTGGCAGCCTGCTCTACGCCAAACGTAGCACAGGCTTCCAGAAATACCTCCGTATCAGAATGTCCTCTCCACTCTAGTCTTCCACGCTGCGCTTCAACTGCGCCACGCAATTCAGAAATATTATAAATTTCGCCATTATACGACAGCACATAACGCCCACAGTGGGAATGCATCGGCTGAGCGCCAGCGGGCGAAACATCAACAATAGACAGACGTCGATGCCCCAAAGCAATACCCGCCTTCGCATCGAGCCAAATCCCTTGCCCATCTGGGCCTCTATGCTGCAGACAGTTCGTCATCTGCAGCAAGATATCTCTGCAACGGCCTTCATTAAAAAAACTCCCTTTCAGATTTAAAAAACCGCTAATTCCACACATTATTATATACCACCATACATATAACTATAAGTTTTGACATATTATTAACATACCAATAAATTTAAAAGTATTATTAGAAGATAAAAATATTTTTCTATCTCCAAACTGGATACCACAACAGCCACCTTAAATACCATTACACAATTTTAAACTACATTTTATATATTATTACATTTTTAGTATACTAACGCGCGGGTGAGATAAAAAAAATTGATAAATATATTTATTTTGTAGTTTTGCATCATATTTCAAAAAGCATTCTGGATAGGAGAGCATAATATGTGGAACATTGGCGATGATACCTGCACATCCGCCAATACTGTTGGCATTAGCAAAATAGCAACACAATGTCTCTGGCTCAAAAACTGTCAGCCCTCCAATCAAGCGCAACAACTCCAACCGAGGTAATGCAAAGGAACGTACTTGGCTGAATTGCTCACTATTTTTTACAAGTGATGCACCAGCTGCCAGAAATTTGCTTTGCTCTATATTAATTAGGAGAAATTTATTTTTTTTGATAAATTTCCAGTCCACTACTGAAGGGATACTATTTGTTGTAACAAATATAATTTTTATAAAGTTCTTGTAATTCTCTATTAAACTCAATAATATTTTTTCATATTGAAAAACAGGTACATCAATGTAAATACAAACCTTAGGGCAAGTACAAAAATTATTTATGTTAGTAATGATATCAATTTCAGAATAACCATTTTTCTGAAGTTCAAAAAATACTTCTCTGATTTTAAAAAAATTATCAGCAGGTTTATTCAATGTGTATTTTTGAAAATCATCTATATAACATTTTAATCCTCGATGCAGCGCTAATATAGATAGAATTTTAACAAAGATGTCATCAGGAATATACTCAAATTTTAGCGAAACACTAAAAATTGCCACAATAAAACGATAAAAAATATGATTATAATATTCATTCTTAATATTAATACAATTAATAAAACTGGCAATCAAACAACTCGCATCGCATATAGTCTCTATTGAATGTAAAGACAAATTCCGTGATGCAGAATTTTTCCTATTAACATAATAATAACATACTGTATTTATGGTCGTGATTTTATTTGCAAAAAAAACAGCCTTTACTAAAAAATAAATATCTTCAAAATTACTGACTCCTTCGGGAAAATCTATAGCGTGATTTTCAATAAGACTTCTTTTATAAATGGCTGTCGTAAAATTGATTGAAAATTTATATTTATCTTTAGAAATTTTTTTATTATAATTAATTTGGTATTCTTTTTCATCCTTAGTTTCTCCATAATATATAGCTTTTGCAATGTCACACTTATCCTTTATTGCCGCACAATAGAGTTCTTCATAATACTTACTATCAATAAAATCATCTGAATCCATAAATCCGACAAATTCACCACGTGCAATAGCGAGACCAGCATTGCGTGCAGCAGCAGCTCCCTTGTTGTTTTTAAATTTAAGAATCTGTATTCTTGCATCCAGGACAGCGTAGGCTCGTACAATGCTCAAAGAATTGTCAGTAGAACAATCATCTACACAAATAATTTCGATATCTTTCAATGATTGTGAACACAGACTATTGAGACATTTCTGCAAGTGATGAGCCGTATTGTAGATAGGGACAATAATTGAAACTTTACTCATAAAAATCGCGTCCAACACATTCTGGTTCTTCCAGGCTGCCTATTGATAAAATGGATTCAAATAAGTGAGGTGCTTCCAAATACTAGCATATATTATATGGAAATCCATGCTACTCTGGTGCCCAAGATGAGGACACCAGAATAGCATTACAAACATTCCAATTCACATTGGCTGCATATATCTCCTGCCTATTGATTCATTTTTTGCAATTTAACCTTAACTAAACCTTCATCCGTTTCCAAGGCCGCCTTGTCGGGTTGCCAGCCAGTCTCATTCTTCACTTCGTGGATGGGGTCGGCCAGCAGCAATTCTTGAGCGTCGCTGTATTCCTGCACAGTCAGGACGAAATCATCAGCCTGCGCCACGCCGACCTCTAGGTTGACCGCGCCGCTGGCAGCGCTTCCTTCCAGCACGATTTCAAAGCCCTTGAGGCCGTCCACAAAGGCCTGCATGCGGGCATCCATATCGTCGGGTGCGCCGGGCATGCCTTTGACTGCGGCCAAAATGTCCTCTGTGGATGCCCCGGCAAGAATATTTTCAAACACGGCCGTGCCGAAACCGTTCATGCCATAGTAAATGCCGGTTTCAGAGTTAATAATGATGGCAACGCCGTCGGCGATATCGCTGAACATTTTCGCTTCATTCAACACAAAGGTAGGCATTGGGGACTCTCCTCTTGGAATGACGATTAAAGGGATTGAAATTACGCGCACCGCTCCAGAAACGCTCTGAGGCATTGCGTATTCTTATCAATATCCGCTGTAAGGTTGATGCGATAAAACGGCATATCTTCCACAAAAGAGCACAATTTCGCGATCAGCCGCATATCCAGCGTTTCTCCCGTCTGCATGACTGTGGAGTAAGCGAACTCATCCACGGCCATATCCTTGCTGCCGGGCTCTATGCTGGGTTCAGCACCTTTGATGAATCGGGGAAACATGCAGAACTTCACAGGATAAGCGGACACAAAACGTTCATGATACTTGGCGATATTAAAGACGTATTTATCCTTCCGTGCATTATTGGAAACAAATCTTGCGTCCAGCCGGGCCGCCATTTTTTGATAGATTGCAGGCGACAGGGTGATGATGGAATAAATGGGCCAGGCGCGCAGAGCCGTTTCATCCTTTTCAAGAATGAGATAGTCGTCCGAAACGTACTCAAAGCCGTGCAACAGGGCGTTGACCGAGAAAGTCGATTTGCCGCGATAGCCCATGCCGCACAGCAAAACCCCCTGACCATTGAGGCCGACGACGGCCCCGTGCGCCAGATTGCTTGTCGGGCTTTTGATGATACGGCCGAGCGCGTGGACAAACAAATGCCCGCGCTTGATAAATTCTTCGGGCTCCAGCTTGTCCACAGCATAATAATATGTGTTTGTCCGCGGATTCCAGGCGGAAAGAGAACTATTCTGCGAACTGATTTCCACCACAGGCTGCCGGTGATGCACGTCTTCAAGGACGATGGTCGCAGTCTCCATGTCGCCGGAGCTGCCGCCGAACAGCCTGTTCAGGCGCATCTGGCGATAGTGCTGCGAATTTTTGTCGCAGATGATGGCATACTCCGCAAGCTGCTTGAAAATGTTTTCCTGCCAGACAATCAGCGTGGCGTCGTAATGCGGCGCGTCGTCCCGCAGGATATAGGTCAGTTGCGCCTCCACATGCGGCGTGAATCCGTCGGAATAATTGACTAGACGGACGACGCACGAGCCGAGCGCAAGATATTTGACGAAGACGGGCCCGCCCCTGCGGGCGGCGCGCTGATCCAAGGCGGCAAAGATTTTTTCCAGTTGCGCTGTGGTAGGATTATCAATGTGCATGAACCGTCCCCTGCGTTTCTTTGCGTTTTAAATACCAGCGCACAAAAGCGGGCTGATTGCGCAGTTTTTTCATCAGCAAAAATTTCGCGATGAACGTGCCGAACTTCCGGGGATTCCTCTTGAGTTCCACCACCCGGATGGCCTGGCATTCCTTTTGGCGTGGCAGAAAATAGTCCTCATCAAAGATGACTTGATTGCAAAAGGCTTCCATGGCGGAGCTGGCGGGGAAATGCCTGTCCAGATCGGGAATGGTGTCCGCGACGATAGCGTTCATGAACTCGGCGGCTAAACGGATCTCAAGCTCCCGCCCGCAGGCGACGGCATCCTTCCAGACGAGCCCCCAATCAAAAGAAGGCGCTTTTTGCAGATACTGGCAATCGCAGAGCGCATAATACAGATTGCCGAGCGAGGTATGCTCACGCAGGTTCTTGGTGAGGTTTGACATGACAAGAAAGCAGAGATCCTCATGGCACGGCAACAGGAAATCCACGCCAAAAGCACGACGCGGTGTTGCGCGCGCGAACAGGCCATCGTGGAACTGCTTCAAATCCTTGCCGGGATCGAAGATGGAATGATGCACGTCAACGGCACTTTCTGTTTCCGTATGGAAATCCACAGCATGCTTTGATTCTTCTTTATAATGCAGATAGCCGAGCCCCTCGCCGATGCGCGTTGCCTCCTCAATGCGATTAGCGGGAATAAGAATATCCACATCTCCCATGGGGCGCGGCAGTTCCGGGCGCAAGACCTTCATGGCCCCCCCCTTGAATAACAGCATGGAAATGCCTGCCGCGTTATACGCCTTGCCTATCCTCGAAAAATGCGACAAGGTTTTCATATTTGCAAAGCGATAGTAGGTAATAAGCCCATTAATACGCGGGCCAGCATATTTTGAAAGCTTAAGTTTTGGATTATTGTGAATCAAGTAGGAAAGCAGAATGCATTTTCCCGCCCCCAATGCTTCAATATCACACACGGAAAGGCAATGATCCAAACTTTCCTGCGTTGGATTTTTCGCAAATATAAAACTTAAAAATTCTTGATCATCCCCCCGAACATACTTGCTGTACAGTTTGTTCACAAGATGCCGTAATACAGGTGTGCAAATCACATGCATCCTCCTCAGTATCTGAAAAATTTTGAAGTCCGCCCATTGGCCGCAGAAGGCGTAAGGCGCTGCAAGATGTTGTGCCATTGCTGCAACAGGGCATCCGATGATTGCGAAGGTCGAGCCGCAATAATGCCCTGCCCTCCCAGAATGTCTCGCAGGCGCTCCGCGAGACAGGAAGGGCGAGGATCAAATATGGCGAAAGCCCTATCTTCCTCGTGGACAAGCTCTTTGCCTCCTCCAACGGAAGAGGTGAGAAAGGGGACACGATGCTCAAGACATTCGCTGACGGTGCAAGGCGAATTCTCCTGCAAGGAGGGCATAATCGCCAAGATACCGTTGCCACATAGATAACGGCGCGCTTCCAGCGTGTTGTAGTTCGTCAAAAAAACGATTTTGATGCCGTGCTGTTCCAACGGGGTCAATGTGCTTCGGATATCCCGAACGCGAAAATCCGCTTCCTTTCCCAAAAAGGTGACACATCGTCCGTTCAGCAACCCAACCGGCAGGGACAGGAGCGCATCACAAAAAATCCGTATTCCTTTGCGCGTTTCCAAACGACCGAAGAAAACAATCTCCCGAAGAGAGTCGGAATCCAGGCGAGATAGCTTCTTGGCGGACCATGACGGCAGGTTGCCGGGCATGGATGTAAAATTGGGAATACAGCAGGAACTCTCTGGCAAACGCCACCCACGCTCGCGCATCCAGTTCAGAAGATAGCGACTTGGGCTGACAAGAAAGTCCGCCTGTTCGCAACAGGCCTGCTCCATTTCATAAAGATGTTTTCTTTTTCCATTTTCAGCCATATGCCTATTCCCTTCATCCACCCAAAGAGACGGTCCATGAGTAATTATGCCCAGAGGACGGCCTGTAAATGCGATTCCTCGCATTTTAGATTGCATGCAATAAAAGCTGTCCGCCATAAAATCATGAAAAAGATAGATATCATGCTCTGTCTTAGATAATACTTCATACGTTCGCCGTGCTCTCTTCGCCTGATCACGCAACAACAAACCAAACCAGGATATAATCGGATAAAAATTAATACCGCGTTTCTGCATCTTTCCTGAAAACAGCGGCATCGCAATATCTGGACGACCTGTGTAATAAATAGCAATATTATGTTTTCCACAAAGCGTGAGGTATTCACAGAGATAGCGCATCGCCGTACCTATCCCGCCGTTTTTCGTCAGCTCGGACACTTCACGAGTCACAATGGCAATGTTCACTTTGTCCCTGTAATATTAAGCAATCTGTAAAAAAACATCGTAACTCTATATCTCGCTTTATAAATACACTCTTTAAGACATTCATATGGCAATATAACAAGTGGATAGAAAACATTTATAATCATAAAGACAAATGAAAAATGATGTTTACGCAAAAGATACATTCTCCCAGCAGCATAGGCGTGCACTTTTCGTCTTAGAGAAGGATTTTGTAAATTTTCATAAGGATGATGAACTAGAACAGATTGTGTACGCGCTATGGCAAAACCTGCCTGCATCGTTCGCAACGCAAAATCGGTCTCCTCTCCAGACTGATACGGCGTATGGCTGCCAACTCCAAGATTCTCGTCAAAAAAGCCCACATCGGGCAGTATACTGGACCTGTAAAATTGAATATAGCTTGGACAATTTTTAAAAACTGCATAGCGAGTCAAAAAAACAGGAGCTGTATTTTTTCTTTCACAGCTCTCGTCAAGCCCCATGTGTTTCCCCATTATCGCAGAGATAAGAGGATACTTTTCAAAAAGCTCCCTCGCCATTTCGAGAGTGCTCGGCTCGTACACACAATCATCATCCGGAATCGCAAAAAAATCGCCACGTATCTTTGATAAAGCCAAGTTTCTTGATCTGGAGAGACAATTATCTTGAGATTGAAAAGTCCTGATAGTCAGATTTGAAAATAAATTACATAATGCATCAACATCATCCTTGTTAATCGATGGACCATAAATAAAAACGATTTCAAAGTTTTTATTTATCTGCCTACACAAACTCAAAAACAATCTTTCAACAAGATAAATTCTATTTATTGAAATAACTATAATGGAAAACATAAAGCATTCTCTCTATACATAATTCTTTAATATAAATTAAAAATTTTTTAAAATTAGAAAAATATAATTTACATAGTTCAATATAGATACGCCAAAACATAAAAGCGCCCGCACTGACAACAATCAGTACGGGCGCTTAGCAGTATACAGTTAAAAAATTTATACTGACTAGAGAGAGAGAGAGAGAGAGAGAGAGAGAGAGTGTGTGTGTGTGTACATTTACAATCCTTCTTTATTGTATCTATGTGGCTCTACATGATTACTTATCATCATGAAGAAGCGTAAGATTGAAAAAATGGCTAACCGCTACTTTTTAAGAACATTATTTTTTAGAAAAATATTTTTTTTTGTTGGTGTTGTCAAGTATTATTCTCAATACAAATTATAGTGTACGTTGGCGCGCATAATAAATAGATCATTTATGACTTCCATGCATAATAAAATTTATGCATGATTCTTCACTCGCGTCCATTCTAGTGACAAAAGGCTCTCCTCCAATGGACAGTTGTATAATTTCAGAAATTCTGTCTGGAATCAGGATGACGGACAAAAACTTCCCGTATCCACACAGTATGAAGCCCCTCGATAATGGCAGTTTTAAATTTTTGCGTCGTGCCTTTGCGCAGAAGCCACATAGGCTACAAGGATTTCTTGGCAAACCTCGGTGTACTTTCCGTGGGACATACCGTTCAGATTTTTTATGATGTCTGCAACCACGTTGACAGCCGTTTTTTCCGGCTATAGTACTGACCGGTCAGTTCTGTTCAGATAAATATGAAAAAAGGGAGCCTTATGGACGACGCGCAAACTCAGCCGGAAGCACAAACGCAAGCGCGGCAGCAACGCCGTCTGCCGGATTTCGATACACTGCGGGCCGGCCGCCGGGCGCGCATTCTGCTCCTGCTCACGGGCTTTTTTCTGGCCGCGGGCGTGACCTGGGGCATCTGGTGGGTCTTGGTGCTGCGCTACGAGGAAAACACGGACGACGCCTATGTTTCGGGCAATACAGTCACGGTCATGCCCCAGGTGGCGGGCCGGGTCACGGCGGTGCTGGCCGATGACACGGACCGGGTGGAAGCCGGACAGGCCCTGGTGCCCATTGATCCGGTGGACGCCCGCCTGGCTTATGAGCACGCCCTGGTCAGCCTGGCCTCAGCCGTGCGCGAAACCTGCAAGCTCGAAGCCGAATTGCGCCAGAGCGAAGCCAACATCGCCATGCGCAAGATCGACCTGCAGCGCCAACAGGGCAATCTGGAGCGACGCCAGCAACTGATCAAGGACAAGGCCGTGCGCAAGGAGGAATTCATCCACAGCATCGAAGACGTGGCCACGGCCCGTCACGCCCTGTCCGTGGCCGAAGCCCAGCGCAACGCCCTGACCGCCGTGCTGCTGGACACGGCGGTGGCCGAACAGCCCGCCGTCAGGGAAGCGGCCTCGGTCGTGCGCGAGCGCTGGCTGGATTTGCAGCGCGCTACCGTACGCAGCCCGGTGCGCGGCCAGGTGGCCCGACGCGCCGTGCAGGTGGGCGAGTACGTCACGCCCGGCAAGCCCCTGCTGGCCGTGGTGCCGCTGGACAGTCTCTGGGTGGACGCCAATTTCAAGGAAAGCCAGCTCAAGCGCATGCGCATCGGCCAGCCCGCCCTGATTACGGCCGACATGTACGGCGGTTCCGTGACCTATCACGGCACGGTCCAGGGTTTCGCGGCGGGCACGGGCAGCGTTTTTTCGCTGTTGCCGCCCCAGAACGCCACGGGCAACTGGATCAAGGTGGTCCAGCGCGTGCCGGTGCGCATCGCCCTCCAAGAAGATGAGCTGCGGGAGCACCCTTTGCTGGTGGGCCTTTCCGTCACTGTGGAGGTCGATACCAAGAATCAGGACGGCCCCATGCTGCTCACCGCTCCCCGGCCCGAACCCCCGGCCAGCCTGGCCGCCCAGACCCCGCCCGTGGATTTCGCGCCGGTGGATGAACGTATCAACGCGATCATCGCGGCCAATATCCAGGCCGCGTCCGCCTCTTCGCACCAGGCCGGATTATGAGCGAGATCGCGCTCACGCCGCTGCGCGGCGGGCCGCTGGTGACGGCCACCGTGGGCATTGCCGTGCTCACGGCCATGACCGTGCTGGATTCGACCATTGCCAACGTGGCTCTTTCGACCATCGCGGGCAATCTGGGCGTGGCCGTCTCCCAGGGCACTTGGGTGATCACCTTTTTCGGCGTGGCCAACGCCGTGGCCATCCCGCTCACCGGCTGGCTGGCCCGGCGGTTGGGCGAGGTGCGGCTTTACTTTGCCGCCAGCGCGCTGTTCGTGCTTTCTTCCTTCTTATGCGGCATTTCCAGCAGCCTCGGCATGCTGATTTTTTTCCGTCTGGTGCAGGGCGTCTCGGCCGGGCCCATTCTGCCGCTTTCCCAAAGCCTGTTGCTGGCCTGCTATCCCCCGGAAAAACGCGGTCTGGCCCTCTCGCTCTGGGCCATGGTGGTGGTGTTGGCTCCCATTCTGGGGCCCATCCTGGGCGGCTGGATCTGCGACAATTACCACTGGGGCTGGATTTTCTTCGTCAATGTGCCGGTGGGCGCCCTGGGCCTGCTGCTTCTGCGCGCGCCTCTGCACGGGCGGGAAACTCCCACCGGCAAAGCGCCCATCGACGTGGTCGGCCTGGTGCTGCTGGTCGTGGGCATCGGCTGCCTGCAGCTCATGCTTGACGAGGGCAAGGATAACGACTGGTTCGCCTCGGGCTATATCGTGACGCTGGGCGTCGCGGCCGTGGTGGGCATCGCCTTTTTCATCGCCTGGGAGCTCACGGAAAAACATCCGGTGGTCAACCTTTCCCTGTTCCGGCACCGCAATTTCACGGTGGGAACCATCTGCATCAGCCTGGGCTTTCTGCTCTACTTCGCCTCCGTGGTGCTGCTGCCTTTGATGCTCCAGGCGCGCCTGTCCTACACGGCCATGTGGGCCGGTTTTTCCCTGGCCCCGGTGGGCGTGTTTCCGCTGATCATCTCGCCCATTCTGGGCAAGCAGGCCCGCCGTCTGGACATGCGCCTGATGGCCTGCCTGAGTTTTCTGGTCTTTGCAGGCTGCTTTTTCTGGCGCGCCGGTTCCACGCCGGGCATGGATTTCTTTTCCGTGGCCCTGCCCCAGTTGATCCTGGGCATCGGCGTGGCCCTCTTTTTCATGCCGCTCACGACCATCATTCTTTCCGGCCTGCCCAACAGCGAGCTGGCCGCCGCCTCCAGCCTGTCCAACTGCGTACGGGTGCTGGCCGGTTCCATCGGCTCATCCCTGGTCACGACCATGTGGGAGCGGCGCGAAGCCCTGCACCATGCCCGGCTGACAGAGGGCATCAACGACTACAACCCGGTCTGGGACACGGCCCTGCGCGCCCTGGAGCAGTTCGGCATGACCGGCCCCCAAGCCAAGGCCTGGATCGCCAATGAAATCACCCGGCAGGGATTCATCCTGAGTTTTGATGAACTGTTCTGGCTGGGCGGCGTGCTTTTTGTGCTGCTTTCAGGCCTGGTCTGGCTGGCCCGAAGGGGATGAGACGGGGGCATCGGGAAAAAGAATATCCAGATGCGCGCTGAACAGGCCCAGCAAATCCTGGGGCACGGCGCTGGCAAAAAGATCGTCGCGGAGCACCCCGAAAAGCAAGGGCGCCATCAACAGCAGGGGAAAGCGGTCCAGGGCGGCGTGCACATTGGGCGCGCGGGCCGCGGGCAAAAATTCCTCGCGCAAGCGGGCTGTATTGGGAGCGAGAAAACTCTCGTAAAAACCGCCCATCAGCTCCGGATCATGCAGACCCTCGCTGAATGCCAGACGCACGCAACGCCGCAGGGACGAGTCGGGACCGCCCGTGATCAGGGGCGCGTACATCCGCAGCAGCTTATCGCGCGGGCTCAGGGAAGTATCCCGCAAGAGAGCCTGCTTGTGCTCGAAAAAAGGCCGGAAGCCCTCTTCAATGACCCCCTGAAAGAGGGCTTTTTTAGTGGGGAAGTAAAGGTAGAGGCTGCCCTTGGAAACCCGCGCCCGCCGGGCGATGTCTTCCATGCGGGCCGCGGCGAAGCCCTGGCGGCTGAACTCTTCCAGAGCCGCGTCCAGGATGGCGGTCCGCCGCGCGGCGCATTTTTCCCGGCGGCATTCGGACGGAGCGGGAACCGGAACCCGCGGGTCTTCGGGGTCGTTCATGTTCTTTTCCTTCCGGAACAGATTGCCTTTGAAAGGCTCCACTTTTTCAAAGGAACACGCCTTGTGCCATGCGCCGTGCCGCACGTGCTCTGAGAGCATGACAACATTGCCGCGCTCTTTCTCAGCGCTTGCCGAACAGGCCGCCCAGCAATCCCCGGACCACCGTGCGCCCGATCTCCCGGCCCACGGTGGTGCCGATGGTACGGGTCGTCTGTCTGGCTACTGAGCCCAGAATATCTCCCAAGCCGTCACCGCCGCCGCTTCTTTGGCTTCCTCTTTGGTGACGTTTTCACCGACCTTGCCGATGTATTTGACATATTCACCGCGAATGCTCGGCCCCTGTCCCGAAATATGGATCACATTTCCGCAGCGGGTGAAAGGGAGATAACTGCCGATCGGCTTGATGTCGGGATATAATTCAACGCCCATCTCGGCGAGCCTTTTTTCCGTTTCCATCGTTTCCGCCCCGTCCTTAGAGATATTTTCGCTCTACTCTGCGGCCGCCCTTGTAGACCTCGCGGATATGCTCGAAAGCGCCGAGGTCGTCGAGCGGGTTTTCCGCGAGTACGAGGAAATCCGCCTCTTTGCCCGCCTCAAGCGTGCCGCGGCTCTTTTCCACGCCTACCACTTCGGCGGAGCTTTTCGTCGCCGCGACTATGGCCTGCATGGGAGTGAAGCCGCCCTCGGTCATCAGCCGCAGTTCGCCTACGTAGGCCTTGCCGTGTTCGCAGAAGGGGGTCCCAGCGTCGGTCCCCATCGCGATCTTGACGCCCTTTTTCACCGCCATGCGGAAGCTTTCCATGTGCCTGCCGATAGCGCTCTTCGTTTTTTCCACCGCCTCTTTGCTGAGGCCGCGTTCCTCGCCGACCATCGCGCAGATCCAAGGCGCTACCAGCGT
>ERZ857998.1293-NODE-1293-length-29090-cov-22.383158_pt1 | contig 29090 bp, 29 predicted proteins | sample MGYA00519954_ERZ857998 | MGnify/ENA primary metagenome ERZ857998 (study PRJEB31778, sample SAMEA3449424) | human gut metagenome | biome: human gut; feature: human-associated habitat; material: faeces | place: United Kingdom | collected 2010/2012 ...
TACCATATTTACGTAAAAAAGCCCAGCTTTTGCTGGACTTTTTCGACAGACTGAGATATACCATGTGGTTATATCTTCTTTTTTGCTGGTGATACTATGTATAAAAAAATTGCAAAAATAATAACCGATTCTTTTATACTCAAAGGCATAATAAAAAAAGAAGACAAAGAGATTTATGAATATAGCTATGAAGTATTAATTTCTCAAGCGGTATATATATTTATTATGCTTTTTATTTCAATATTGTTTAAAGCTTTTTTTGAAACATTAGTATTCTTTATTGGTTTTTATATATGCAGAAGTTTAACGGGTGGCTATCACGCAAGTAATTATATTAAATGTCATTTATTGTTTGCGCTTAATCAAATTGCATTTTTGCTATTACTTCAACTAATGTCAAACAGATATTTTTGTATTGCTACATTTTTTACATTGTTACTTTCCGTAACAATCATTTTAATTGTTGGCCCTATTGATAATCCAAATAAACCATTTGAAGAAAAAGAATATTTAAAATTCAGAAATAAAAGTCACATTTTTGCTGTTGCCATAGCTGTAATTGCATCATTTCTATTTTTATTCGGTAAAAACAATGTTTATTGTTTTTCTTTTAGTATAGGAATATTATCTGTTAGTATTTCTCTACTGTATGCATTTATTGAAAGGAGGTTTTTAAATGAAAAGAATTAAGGGTTTCGCCTTAAAATACGCTACTACTCTTTCTGCATTAGCATTAGTTGTAGGAGCCGCTTCCGTCAACTCGGCCTGCTATGTTTTCTATCATCAACCCAAAGTTCCGGCAGCAATGAATCGTTTTAAGAAATAATCATAAGGAGGTGCCTATTTACGGCACCTCTTTATAACTAATACTGCTTATTATTTTGTTTTTGAGTTGATTGATTTCATGGTACGATATATTACTATGTGAACTCCCAGTTAAATTTTTAATTAATTGCTTTTCTCTTTCCGCTTCGCTAATATTAGATAAAAAACTAAGCTTATTGGTTGTTGCATTGGATATATCCTTTTCTCTGCAAAACAAGTCTGATGTGGGAATATTATAAACTTTAGCAAACATAATTAAAATTTCGTTTGGGATAAGCAATCTACCCGTTTCATACCCGATGTAAGTATAAACACTAACATTTAACAATTTAGCTATTAGTTTTTTTGTACTATTGGATCTTTGGCGTATATATAACAAGTTTGAGTTCATTTTTTTATCCCCCATTTTCAATCATTATATATAAATCAATACATATTGTCAAGTTTAATACAGATGTGTCTGTTATTTCTTTTGTATAAGTTTATACTATTTGTATGAGCTAACAAGGAGCGTAACAGATGATTACAAGATTAGGAAGAATAATTAAACAATATCGTAAAGAGAAAGGTTATACTCAATTTGAAATGGCGGAAAAAATTGGTGTTAGTGAATTTTACATTTCGGCTTTAGAAACAGGAAGCAGAAAACCCGGTAGAGAAACATTGATTAAATTATCTAATGAAATGAATATGCCTATTGAAAAGTTATTAGAACTCAAGACTGAACAAAGTATAAAATTGGCTTCGGATGAGTTATATGCTAGAATCGAATCTTTGCCAAAGGATAAACAAAAGCATATCATAAATATAATGGATTTCATTATAGAAGAACTTAAAGATTGTTAAATTGAATTAGATATTATATCGAGAGCTGTCGAAAGACAGCTCTTTTTGTACGATAAGGCCATTTAAATCTACGAATAGAGATAAAGACTTGAATACTTTTCAGATTCTTTTTATTATTAGGTATAGAAATTCGTCGTTGGTCAGATTTGGTTATTAATAAACCTAGAATTCTAAAAACCTGTTTTAAAACGAAAAGTACTTATAAATTAGTAACAATAAAATCTTTAGGTTACAATACTCAACAAAAGTGGTGTTCTTGGATTAATGATTGCTATAGACGTCTCTAAGGTATCAACTGCATAAAAATACTGTAAAAATAATAACAAAGTGATTTTTCGCTATAGGATAAACTGATGTGTTCAGTAACACTAGCCTCTTAAGTTTAAATAATTATAATACATTCATAAATGGTTCTATTTCAAAAATAAAGTCCTCTAAGTATATAAGTTATGACATGGCTTTATCAATGAAAAATTACAATCAAATAAGTAATAATGATGCAATTGCAAAAGTTAAAGGTGTACATTATGAATTGATCCGTAGTATTTTTTAAACTTAGATCAATTTAATATACCAACCTTGCTTTTACATAAAAATAAATTAATTCAAATATAAAAGGTAGGTAATAGTTATGAAGAATGAAAAAGAAATATTTAGTGATATATGCTCGATACTTAAAGAATCATTTGATAAAAATAATATCTCATTAGCATCTACACTATCTAAAGGAGATAATTCACTTGATTTGAATTCTATTGAAATAGTTTCTTTTATTATGAAAGTAGAAGAAAATTTCAATATTATAATTGACTTTGATGTTTTATTTGTTACTGTTCAAGATGTGGTTAATGAAGTGCAAAGACTTTTGAATCAATGATATTATTAACGAGTACTTATGTGATTGCTATCGTGATTTCTAATATTTAGTTATTATTGTTTAAAGGGAGGTGATCAAATGTCTTTAAATGAGTTTTCGAAGTTACTAGAATCAAATGATATTGTTATTTTGGGCACTTGTGGCACCAGCAAAACACATACTGCAAATACAGGCTGTTGTTAATCCAATAAACACGATAGCAATCACATAAGTATTCGTTTTAAAATAATAAATACAAAATCTAGTAGGAGTAAGATTATGTTAGAATATGATAGTTACTATGTTTTCAATATTGGAGATAAATATTTTTTGTTTGACATTTTCAATATGGAATGTGTTTACATAAATAAAAGTACATATGAAGCTTTAAAGAAAAAAGATGAAGGTCTTCTTGATAGACAAACCGATTCAGTCCTTAAAGGAATGCTGGAAAAACAATTGTTTTTTTATGATACACAACTTTTACGGTTTAATAAAGATGCATCCACCGATGTGTTATTTTCATTAGCCCCAGTAACGGAATGTAATTTGCGATGCAAATATTGTTTTGCTGATGCAGGAAAAAAATATTGTGGTGACACACGTGAATTTACAGTACAAACTATATGTGATATTGCAAAATATATAGATAATAGGTTTCCGAATGCGAAAAAAATTCGATTGGATTTTGTGAGCGGCGGAGAACCTTTACTTAATTTTGAACTGACAAAGAAAGTTATTGAAACAATAAAAAAATACTTTGAAGACAAAAATAAAAAAATAGATATTTGGCTCTGTACTAACGGGACATTAATTACATCTGATATTCTTCATTGGTTAGACAATAACGGTGTAAATATAGGAATTAGTTTGGATGGCGATCAAACTATTAATGATGAGAATAGAATTTATCCAAACAATCAAGGAACTTACTTTGATGTTAAAAAAAGTATTAGCTTAATAAAAAATGATATAACTCTAACAAATCAGTTTAAGTATTTATGGGGATTGTGTGTTGTTACACCAAATACTAGAAGTTTAGTAGATGTATTAAGGCATCATAAAAATTTGGGTTTTAATAATATCCAAATGAAATTTGTTCGATTGAGCAAAAATCACCCACTATCTTTTGGATATAATAACATTTCGCTTGCATATAAACTTATTGACGAGTTATTAGATTATGTACAATCTTCTTTATTGGAAAATGAACTGGAGAATGTCATCTTTTTTGCTAATAATAATGATCATATAGGTAAAATATTGATTAGGTTAATCTTAAAGAAACCATTTATATATAGATGTCAGGCAGGTAGAAATAAGCTTTCCTTTTCCCCGAATGGTGATATTTATCCATGTGATAGTTTTATTGGCAACCCCAATTATGTATTGGGAAATATTTATGACAACGTAATGAACTATAAGTTAATTAATGATTTTGAATTTTTATCTGTAATCAATCGAAAAAAATGCAAAAGCTGTTGGGCACGTTTTGTTTGTGGCGGCGATTGTTTTCATAATTCTTTTTGTGCTAATGATACTATGGATACTCCAGATGATATTTTTTGCAAAATAACTAAACATACAATAGTTAAATCTTTAAGTGTACTTAACAATGTTAGTTTATGCAATAAAAAAATAATATCTGAGTTGAGGAATTTTTTAATTGCACGAGAAAGAGTAAGATAAAATCTAAATAAAAATGGGTGAAAACTTTGAAAATTAGTCTTAGTAAAAATGTTGATAACATACATTATTATGGTTCAAGTATTGCAATTTTTGACAAATTAGGGAAAATACATCTGTTCAAAAATCCAATAGAAGTATTTATCGTTAATAACATAGTACAAGGAATTACGCTTAACGATTTAGCATTTTTAGTACATGACAAATTTATTCAGTCAGATGAAAAAGTGAACGATGTAGAAATAATTATAAAAAATTTTTTGACAACTGATCAAAATGTATTATTATTTGACTTCAAAAATTATATAGACGAAATGCCTGTTGTTACAGGTCAACGCAATAAATTCTTTCCTACAAGATTACAGATAGATCTTACAAATAAATGCAATTTATTTTGCAAACATTGTTATAAAGAAGCAAATAAAAGCGCTACAAATATTGACGTGGAAAAAATTAAGGATTTGTTTCAATTTCTAGGTTCAACTGTGCACGAAATTGGATTGACAGGTGGGGAACCTCTTTTACATCCTGATTTTGATACAATAGTAGAAGTGTGCAGAAACAAATGTCAAAAACTTGAGCTGAACACAAATGGCATTTTGATTTATAAAAAGAGGAAAGATATTTTAAAAAAGTTTGACTTTATAAGTATTAGTTTATACGGGTTAAATGATGAACAGTACTATTGCACTACTGGATTTGCTTCGGGGTTTTCTATGCTCAAAAAAAGTTGTGAGGTGTTAAAATCTAACAATATTAGTTTTAATGTTTCACTGATAATTAATAAGTTGAACTTAAACGAAATGGATTCCTATGTTGAGTGTGCTATTGATTTGGGAGCATCCACGATTCAATTTGGAACAGTTAGTAAATTAGGAAGGGCTAATGATAAAAATACTGAATGGTTATTCTTGTCTTCCAATGAGAAACGGGACGCTTATCGAAATATGAGACAATTGATATCTAAATATGGTAAAAGAATAAAAATTTTAGAATGGGAACGAGAAGTTTATAAAAATTATTCTTTATCGAGTTCTTTTTACAATTTATATGGAGCTTCACCTTTCTATTGTACCGCTGGTACACTTCAATGGAGCATAAATGAGGATTTTTTGTTTAAGCCATGTGTATTAATGCCCAATGAAGAAAACCTAGTTATAAGTTATGAGAAGTGGAAGAAATATGTTGAAGGCATAGATTTCATTCTTTGGAATGAATATATTAAAAATATATGTTCGTATTGTTCTAAACAGGCTCAGAGTCCAACGGATTATTGTGAACGTTTGATAATTAACCAGTAAAGAGGTTTTTACATGAGATTAAAGGAACAAATTAATGATACACAATTAGATTTTGGGATTTGTTTGCGAAAAATTTCTGTTATATCATTTATATTGAAATTTATATACATTCCAATCGATTTACTGATAGCAGAAGTTGTTTCAATAATCGTAGATTATGCTACTAGTGGAAAAACAAATAATGTACTGAAATTGGTAGTATTTTTAGTTTTTGTTTTAACTTTAACAAAGATTTTTCAAATAGTAACAAATATTGCTTATGAAAAATCAAAGTCAAAAGTACTGCATGAGTGTAAAATTAATCTTTACAAAAAATTTTTATCTAATCCGTTGAATATCTTATATTCTTCTGAATATGGAAAATCAATGGAAAAGTTAAATGATGACTTTAATAATGTCACAGGGAAGAGTGTCTTGTTGTATCCGAATTTTTTGATAGGAATTTTAACGATAGTGATTTATTCGGTTTTTATCGCTTTTAAAAACATATGGGTTGCTATTATCTTATTAGTAGTTTCTTCTCTGCAAATTTTTCCTCCAATTATCGTTAAAAAATATATGAAGATTAATTATGATAATTGTCGAGATATCGAATCCGCAATTACTGATTTCACAATAGAAGGTTACAGGGGGATTGCAACGATAAAACTATATCACCTTAAACAGTGGTGGCTTAATAAATTTGCAGATTTACATAAAAAGTACATAAAGATTGGCAACGCCGGGATATATACAACAACAGCAGAAAGCACACTGAACGAGTTAGTATCTATGCTTTTGAAGTATGGTACATATGCCATTTTTGGATTACTTATACTGTTTGAAATAACCACTTTTGAGATAGGTGTGCAGGCAATATCATTGTCAGGAGGGTTGTTTGCTGCAGTAAAAACAGTGTTTTCGTCTATACCTAACTTTGCCGTAGAAAAAGTTGCAGAAAAAAGGCTTTCGCAATGGTTTTTCGAGCGTAATCAAACAGCAGTACCGTCAAATAATGCGCAGATAGACTTAGTTAATGTCACACAATTTTTCGCTGAAAAAGAAATTTTAAAGGTGACAATATCATTTGCATCTCATAGAGTTTGTGTTATAAAAGGTTCTAATGGAATAGGAAAATCAACCGTGTTCAAATTAATTGTTGGATTATTACCTTGTGAATATGGAAGTTTAACCGTTGGAAATGTTAATCCAACGAATTTTTGTGATTGCGTATTCCCTAAAACACTATTTTATTTGCCTCAAGAAGATGTTGCATTTGATTTTACGCCTTATATTCTTTGTAAAATGATTGATGGTGAGTTGTTGCCTGCTTTTTTAGAAGTATCTAAGAGGTTCAATTTGACAGATAAACAAATTAATGAAACTAAAATCAGTGATTTATCCGGTGGTGAAAGAAAAAAAGTGTTTTTAGCATTGGCGTTCGCTATAAATCCTAAGATTTTACTTTTGGACGAACCTACGAATTCTTTAGATGAAGCTGGAAAAATGACTCTTGTGAGTTTGCTGCAGCGAAGGGACAATGGAACATTAATAATTACACATGATCAGTTGTTTGACAGTATCGCCGATTGTTTTTATAGGATATCAAATGGGGGGATTATTGATGAAACAAAAGCGTAATCTCGACAAATTAGTATATAAAGATTGCAAAAAAGCAATGAACCCAGCATTGATGATATATGCTATCAACAGTATTTTGAGCGGTGGATTAACAGTGTATACTGCAAGTATTCTCGGAAAGTTTACCGATGCTGTATTTAATTTGGATTTTTCATATGGAATATCAAATTTCCTAAAGTTGGCAATAATTATAGGAGTTAATATTTTTGTATTGCCGATTAGCAGTATGATAGCCGAACTTTCAATGTTTAGAAATGCTTTGAGACATGATAGATTGGTTTATGGCAGATTCCTTGATAAAACTTATGAATCTATAATGAAAATAGATGCTGGAGAGGTTCAATATCATCTTGAACAAGACGCAACAGATTTCCGGTGCTATTGGGTTGATTTATGGGTAAAGTTTTTATCTATTCCTTTAACCTTGCTTTACTTACTTTATAATGCTCTGCAAATCAGTTGCTTGTTTACGGTTATAGTTTTTGCAATATCGTCAATAAAGTTAACCATTCCTATGGTTATAAAGAAAATTCAAGCGAAATACGATAAACAGGTTAGAGAATATAAAACTTCTGTAAGAGTATATGAGACGGAGATTACTAAAAAACCTCATATTATAAAGCTCTACGGTTTAGCGAATTGCTTAATTAAAAGATTAGATGACCTTTATAACCAATATTACAAAACAGTTATTTCTAAAAATATAAAATACAGTACCATTGCAGATTGTATTTTGTCTTTTTTGGATACTTTTTGTATATTAGTTATACTATTTATAGGCGCTACAATGGTTAGTAATGAAAGTATAACAACTGGCACGGTTGCTGCGATGGTTGGATATTTTTCTGTGTTTAACAATGTATTTAGCAATATGGATTACATAATACGTAAAATTCCAATTTTAAGCAATCTGTCAAATAGAATGGTAGTTCTTTATGATGATGCGGAAAAACAATCTGGCATTGAAATTCAAAAGATGTCTACAATTAAAGCGGATAATCTTTCATTTAGTTATGACAACAAAAATGTAATCACTCATTTAAATTTTTCGATAAATAATGGAGAAAAAACAGTAATCATAGGAAAAAATGGTAGTGGCAAATCTACGTTGATAAAATTGTTATGCGGATTGCTGAAAGGATATAGAGGTAGTTTGAAAATAAATGGTTACGAATTTAGCGAATTGTCAATCGAAAAATGGCGTGAGCAAATTGCTTATGTGGAACAAGATCCATATTTATTTGAAGGTAGTGTAAAAGAAAATATTCTTTTAGGCAATTTTGATGCAACTGAAGAAATTGCAATTAAGATAATGGATCAACTTGGCATAGGTTACCTTACCGATAAAGTTATTTCAATAAATAAAAAAGAGTTATCTGGCGGAGAAAAACAAAGAGTCGCCATTGCAAGAGCTTTATTGAAAAATACAGATTTGTTAATTTTAGATGAGCCGAGTAATAATTTAGATAAAGATAGTATTACATGGCTGAGAGATTTCGTATCTAAATCTGACAAAACAATAATTTATATTACTCATGATAGAAATATAATGGGCTTCTCCTCTGCAATTAAACTATAGTTTACTGGAATAATTAATATGAGATCAAAAGGGTTTTTCTATAATATAAAAAAGGTTCAAGGAATAAAATATGTTTCTTTAGAATTTGATGGTAATATCCATAATAGCACAATTGGATGTGAAGAAAGTAAGGTGATTTGTGAAGCATTTAAATTGGCTCGCAAACGCAATTTGCCAGTTGTTGCTTTTATAGTTTCTGCTGGGATAAGAGTGACTGAGGGAACTATGGCACTTATGCAAATGGTCAAATTAACACTTGCAGTAAAGCAACATAGCAAAAAAGGATTGTTATACATAGCGGTAGTTGGTAAACCAACACTTGGTGGTGCAAGTGCAAGTTTTGTGTCACTGGCAGATATTATTATTGCAAAAGAAGACTGTACATATGGTTTTTCTGGCAAAAGAATTGTACTCAGCACAACGCATGAAGAACTTCCAATGGATTTTCAAGCATCAGGATTTGCAAAAAAATACGGTATGGTGGATATTGTATCAAGTGATGACGAAATAGATAGTACGGTATTGAAGTTACTACAATTACATAATGTTTAGGTACTGATTAATATGAATAAAAATGGTTTTGAAATACTTAATCATAATAATCGCCCCAATGCTAAAGACTATATCAAATTCATTTTTTCCGATTTTTTTGAATTAAGTGGAGATAGATTATACGGAGATGATTCTTCAGTTATTTGCGGTATAGCATTGATTGATAAAATACCTGTGACGGTAATAGGGCAGCTTAGGGGTAAAACTATTTACGAAAAAATCAATTATAATTTTTCAATGATGAGCCCTGAAGGCTATAGAAAAGCATTGCGTTTAATGAAACAAGCTGAAAAGTTTCATAGACCTATTATTTGTTTTGTTGATACTATAGGTGCATATCCAGGGGTATCTGCCGAAGAGCACAATCAGGCATCGGCAATTTCAAACATCATAATGGAAATGTTATATTTAAAAACACCTATTATTACTGTGCTTATAGGGTACGGTGGAAGCGGTGGTGCTTTAGCTTTGTGTGTTGCAGATAAAATAGCAATGTTAGAATACGCAACATTAAGTGTTATATCCCCTAAAGCTTATGCGGAGATATTATGGAAAGATACCTCAAGAGAACAAGAAGCTATAGAATTATTGAATATGACTTCTGATGTGTTGTTAGAACAAAAAATCATTGATAAAATAATATTAGAACCTAATATAGGAGCGCATTCGGATCCGTTAGAGACTTCCAAAAGAATTAAGGAGTATTTAATCTCTGAATTAAAATCACTGAATGGTATGAATGGCTCAATTTTATCTAAGAAGCGGCAAAAAAAATATATGAATATGGGTTAAGAGGAAGAAAAATTGAAGAGAACAGCATTACTATTTAGCGGACAAGGCTCACAGTTTGTTGGAATGGGTAAATCGGTATATGAATATTCAAAAAAGGCTAGAGAAGTATTCGATATTTCCACAAAAGTAGTAGGATGTAATATGGCTGACTTGTGTTTTTCAGGACCTTCAGAAATATTAAATAAAACATTTTTTTCACAATTAGGTATTTTAACAGTAGAATTAGCTTTGTATGAAACTTTTAAAGAGTTAAATGTAGATATTAGTGCTGTAGCTGGGTTGTCATTGGGGGAATATGCCGCATTATTTGCAACTGGAGTAATAAACCTTAAAGAAACATTTGAATTGGTGAGTTTTCGAGCAATGGCTATGGAAAAAGAGATTTCGGAAGACGTAGGCAGGATGATTGCTGTTATTAAGTGTAATATTAATGATTTAAGATCTATTTGTAATAATATAGGCTTAGAAAAATGTGGTATCTCTAATTATAATTCCGACGAACAGGTAACTATTTCTGTGAAAAAAGAATATTACAATATATTGATTAAAGAAATACGAGATCTAAATGGACTTATAATTCCTTTAAATATAAACAGACCTTTTCATCATAAACTTATGAAGCCGGCAGCAGATGTATATTTACAAACATTATCAAGGTTTTCATTTAGAAAACCATCTAAGCCATTATATCTTAACGTTACAGGAAAGGTATACGATAACAATACTTCTTTTGTTGATATATTATATAGACAAATTTACGAGCCGGTCTTATGGAAGAATATCATAGATTCTATGTTAATTGAGGGTATAACCGAATTCTATGAAATTAGTCCGAAAAGTATACTCCATTCTTTTATTAAAAATACTGGTAATAATGATATTAAATTAATTGATGTAAATAAGTTATTTTAAAAAAATTAGATAAAAATGATTAAACTTTTTTTTGCCGAAATTGGAAATGATTTAGAAACAATAAAATTGAAGAATATTATATTGTATATTTCTCAACATAAACAAAGAATGATGAAGCAATTAACTATTCGTAACAAACTTGTTTTGTATTCTGAATTGCTTTTAAGAATTGTATTATGCAAGGAATTAAATATATCTAATAAAGAAATCGTGTTAGAATATAATGATTATGGAAAGCCATTTTTAAGAAATTATAACAATTTTTATTTTAATGTTTCGCATACTGAAAACGCAATTGTTGTTGCCATCTCAGATGCATGTATTGGCATAGATATTGAAAAAATACGAACTATAGATTTAAGTATTGCAAAGCGTTTTTATGCTGATTTTGAGAATAAATATTTATTTCGGTCACAGGAAAATATATATGAACGTTTTTTTGAAATATGGACCAAAAAGGAGGCATACATAAAATATATAGGTAAAGGTCTTTCTATTTCACTTGACTCATTTGATATATTCAATACCACAATTTCAAAGCAAATTCGTTTTTTAAAAAAACGTGATTATATTATTTCAATATGTAGTGATTCTTGCACCCCAAAATATAATACAGTTGAAATAAGCGAAGCCCAAATAGAAGCTTTGGCTTTAAATACATTTATATAAAAACAAACTATCACAGGACGAAACGCTATATAAAGAAATAAGTCATATATAATATCTATTATTTCACCTTATAGCTTTCTGCAATGACAAAAATTAAAAAAATATGAATAAAGGATAGAATTAAATGAAGGAGATATTAAAATTACCTATACATATTGAAGATATCGATTCGGTAACTGATTGCTGGATATACAATAGATTGGCAATAATAAAAACCTCCCCATATTACAAGGATTGGATAGCTTCACATTATAATTTATATTCGGATGCTGGAAATTTTCATTTTGGAGAAATGAATATGTATCCTCCGTCATATCACGAAGAAATTTTGCAAAGAAAATCTTTGAAAGTCTTTCATATGGATAGTAGCAATATAATAGATACTTTAAAGGATAACATAAAAAACGGATATTACATTATAATGCACATTAAGCCATATATTGATGAGGATTATTTTCATGAGGTATTATTTTATGGATTTGATGATAGTAAACAGCAATTGATTTCTGTGGGGGTTACACAAAGATTTTTTCAAACCATATGTATTGATTATTCACATATGGAAATCACAGTAGAGGATATAAAAAAATACTATTTAAATAATTCATTTCGAGGTATGGAACTGTCTATGAATTATCAATATCCTGCCACAGCAATGAAACTGAATCCTAGCTATAAACCGGATAATTGTGCTTTTGAAGCATATTCAAAAATTTGCAGGGAAATGGATGGTAAACTTTGTATTGTGCGGTATCCAAAAGAAGTGGGAAATTATGATTACCATCATCACCATTATATGGGTATTGATTGCTTGGATGCTTTTAAAGAAACTCTGCAAACGGAGATTAACGGCGATTCTTTCAGTGATTGGTTTAGAGGATTGACGAGTGCCGCCAAAAAACTTTATGAACACAGATGTATGATAAAAATATCAATGGAATATATAATGGAAAAATGGTCAATTGCGCTTACTGATAATGCTAATTCTGCCTTGGTTGAATATAGTGATTGTGTTCTGACTTCTGAAAAATGGTTGAATTTATGTTTGAAGTATGAATTTAATCAAGACAAAGAAATATTAAAGCGCATAATTGATGAAATTCCGTCAGCTTTTCTTAAAGAAAAAGCGACATTGAATACATTTTTGTACCAGGGTATTGATTGGGAATGTTTTAATAAAAATTTTGTTTAATGTACTTCCAAAAATGCGATTTGAAGGTTAATATCGAATATGGCTTTTGAAGAAAGAATTGCATTGCAGAAGTGAATGAAGTATACAGATAAGAGTCACTCGGCTCTACCCTATTGCAACCATAAAATAACAACTATATACAAAGGTAATCATGGTTATGCAACAGAAAAATTCAGTAACTGCAGTGAGGAAGTAATATTTCCGCCTATCTCATTTAGGTTGACTACGCAAAAATAATTTCAAATTACAATTTAATATATAAAGCAAGATTAGTGCTACGAAGCTGCTTGATGCTTTGACTTTCAAATGCCACTTGGTTATAGAACAAACTTTATTACAAGAAAAGTAATACTCCTTGTTCTATCCGTGTGGCAATATGTCAATTGCACCAAGTGGCTTTATTTTTATCCTCATTCGGTTTCGGGAAAGGAAACGAATGAGGATTTTTTATTGGCAACCATACATAGCTGAATATCCGTAATCTTCGAATTTTGACTTTGCACAAAAATTCAAAATTCAGGAGATTACAGAAATGAAAATTTATTATGTAAAAAACAGCAACGGAAATTATTTGTCGGCAGACGGCAAAACAAGGTATGCGAAACTTTACGGTAAAGCGGCATATGCCTATCTCAGAAGTGATGAAGGTAAATTAAAGAGATTTGTAAAAGTCAGCGATTCCGACAATTCTGATGATATATACCTTGAAATTGATACCGGTAGCATTCCGTCTTTTCGTGTGGACGAGCGCAGAGAACAATATGTGAGAGATACAAAGAGAGAGTCGGGCATTTGCGTGATTTCCATTTACGCTTGCGAAGGTCATGGCGATGACGAAGACAAAGCATCCGGCGAGGAGCTTATTGCTGATGATAGCTTTAATTTAGAAACAGAGGTGTTAAAGCAGATAGATATGACCACCTTGCGCAAGGCTCTTAAAACGCTTGACGAAGATGAAATGGAACTTATAACAGCTCTTTATCTCTCGAAACATCCGATGTCCGAATCAAAATTAGCCCGAAAGCTCGGCGTGTCTCAACCGATGATATACAAACGCAAAATAGCGATTTTTGAAAAGATAAGAAAATATTTTTAATTTTCAGGTTATAGATTTCAAAAAAAGTGTGGAATACAGGGTGAGAGGCAAAAACTCTCTTGTACCTTGACAACTAAATAATTGGGATTCCGAGGAATACCTCGTTTTGTCCGTAAAGGAAAGCCCACATACAAGGCCGCCAAGACCTCACAAAAGTGAGTGAGCGACAAACCTTGGTATGAGGACGGCAGAAAAACAGCATTGCTGTCCGGCGATGATTCAAAACGAGGATAATGAAACTTCCGTGTCAGCGGCTCGCTTGAATGCGAGATATGGTCGTTTCGGGCTGGAATTTATGTCCGTTACGCCATATATGATCCTCGTTGTCGAGAATGAAGTCTCGACATATATGCTGCGAGGTACTCCGAATCCAGTTAAATTGTGTTGAAAGACACTCCCACGGTATTGGGGTAAAAATACCGCAAGACCATCATAAAAAAGAATTGGTGGTTGAAATATTGTGCAGAGAGCGAACTCTCTCTGCATACCATTCAGCCACCAAGCAAAAGGAGTATTTAAAATGTTTGAAATTACGAAAAATCACCAAGATGCATACGAATATTATATCAACGAACGCATGGCTTATCCCGGCGGCGATTATGATTTTACTTTTGAGGATAGATTTTTAATTTATCATGCACCTCTGCGGCACCAAACCGTATACATAGCAATCGACATGAAAACAGGACTTTCTGTCGAAATATGCAGTCGAAAAGATGGCGTGTATATGGAACACGAATATACGGAACTTATTCCGGATATTTTTAACGCAATCAAATATACCGGTGACAGACGGTATAAAAATGTATTCGCCGCCGATCCGTTAAAGGTAATAGATTCTATATTTCGAATTGTGTTGCCGAGCTTTGGCTATACCGTCCGTGAAGAACAGATTAAGCTCTGCAAACAAATGTTTTTGGGCATGACAGGGAAAAGAGTTTCTATATGTGAAGCCGAGGTCGGCACAGGAAAAACGCTCGCATATCTTATAGCAGGGCTTTGTGCCAAAAGATATGAAAACTCAATGTTCGGCGGTGATAATCCCGTTACCATAACAACCTCAAATATCGAACTGCAAACAGCGTTAGTTGAAAGAGAACTTCCGAAACTCTCGCAAATGCTCATGGAATATCATATTATCAACAGACCGCTGACTGCTGTGTTGCGAAAAGGAAAAGAGCATTATTTCTGCCTTTTCAGGTATCGAGATTTTATCGGTAAGCTTTCAGATTATCCCGATAAAAACAAAGAATTTCTCGAAAATCTTGAATATACAAGGTTTGATCAAAAGGCTTTTGATTTGGACAAGCTCAAGCTAAAAGGCAGTATTAAATCTAAAATCTGTGTCAAAGGCAGTTGTCGTGCTTGCCCATGTTCTTCTGAATGTAAATATGTTGAATTTATAAGCAGAGCAAAGTCGGCAAATATGCCACTTGACTTTCAGGTTACCAATCACAATTTGTATTTAAATTCTATCGAACAGGAAGGTCTGCTCCGGCACAGTTCATATATTATCATTGATGAAGCACATAAATTAAAGGAAGCGGCACAGGATGTTTACGGAAAGAGAATCTATGAAAATGATGTTATCAAATACATTAACTTTGTAAAAAACCTTTATGATCCCGAAACTGACCTTGACACATATAAAAGATTGCGCAGGAAGGTTGCTTTGCACAACACTCAATTGTTTAAAACTCTAAAAAATAGTAGAATTTTTCTCTCTGCCGCAAGATGATTTTAGGTCGGTTGAGGGATTAGAAAACGCCGGAAACCCGCATAAACTCTATGTTTTTGCGTGTTCTCGGCGTTTCTTTTATCGCCTGTATTAGTGGTGCTTTTTCGGTAAATGGTGCCCAAATGGTGCCCAAATCCCACGCGGGGCTATAAAACGATATAAGAAGCGGTAAAGAGATACAGCGGTTAAAGCTCTAAATCGCTGCTCTTTTTCTTTGCTGCGCTCTTTGCTTTCTTCGGCTCGGCTTTCTCTGCCTTTGCCGGGTCAGCCTGTTTGACCGCCCCATGATAAGCGTCTAAGACTTCCTTTTTTCGTTCAAGCCGCACGTCCACATATCGGGCGGTAACAGCTTCAAAGTTCATAGACAGCCCAAGCGATACGCCGATACCCGCAAGCGTATGTCCTAACACTTCACCTACAGTGTAGAAGTCGCCCGTCAGTTGGTGCATATTCGTAGCCGCCGTATGGCGTAAATCGTGAAAGCGGATATGCGGCATATTCAAATCTTCAAGCAGCTTTCCAAACTGGGAAGATACCCACGACGCGGAGATAGGGGAACCGTCCGGCTTCGCTACAACAAGGTCATTGTCATAGTATGGCTTTCCGTCTTTTTCTGCCTGTTCGCGCTGCGCTTCCTGCATAGCAAACTGTTTGAGGAAGAACGGGCGGGCAAGCTCTGTGATAGGCAGCTTTCGCCCGTTGGATTTCGGCGGTGCCATTTCCTCAATGACTTTTGTTTTCGGCGGCACCTTAAAGGGTAGCTGCTCGGAAACGTCAAAGGTGTTGTTTTCCAAATCCACATTACGCCAGCGCAAGCCCAGGATTTCAGAACGGCGCATACCGTAAAGCCCGCCTAAGATAACGGGCATTTCCCAAACGGTACCCTCGACGCGCTGCATAAGGGCTTTTACCTGTTCCGGCGTATAAGGGTCGGGGGTCTTGTCACTCTTTCCAAACTTCGTAAGCGTGTCCTTTGCTGCGTTTGTTTCGATATAGCGGTATTTCCGGGCATGGCTCAACGCCACGCTCAAAACACGCTTTGCCCCGGCTGCGGTGGACGGTTTCAAGCCTTTGTCAATAATCTGCTGAAACATTTTGTCTACCATAGCGGGGGTAAGCTGATTAAGGGCAACGCCGCCGATATAGGGATTGATATAGTTTGCAATCGTCTTTTTGTACCCGTCGTAAGTAGAGGGGCGCAAGTTCACTCTTGCATAGCTTTCTACCCATTCATTCAGATAGCTTGCAACGGTCTGTTTCCGCTGTGAAGCGATAGACGCAATCTGTCCCGGATTATGGAGCTTTGCTTTCATCTCTGCTTCATGCTGTGTCGCTTCCTTTTTTGTTGGAAAGCCCTTTTTTGAATAGGTTTTCTTTTCCCCATTCGGGGCGGTGTACTTTATATTCACGTCGTAAACTGTACCCGGCCGCCCGGTCAGTACGCCGTTGCTGTCGCGTTTATTCTTAACCTGCCTTGTTGATATAGCCATAGCTTAACCTCCCTGTCGTGCCGGGGGCTTCGCTGTCGTCTTTGCCCTATGATACCAGTCCCAGATTGCAGCGTCAGCTATCAAACGGCGGTTTCCATTCTGTATATATTCAAGCTCGCCGCTATCCATAAGCTCACGCAGCTTATTTTCCCCGATACCGCTAATCTTGCTCATTTGCTCAACGGTCTTTAACATAGGGAATACAGGAATAGCGGGGCTTGCTGTTTCCTTTTTTGCCATAGGAAAATACCCCCTTTCATAAATGGCTAAAAAGTCAAGTTACAAAAAGTGGGCTTTAACCGGGCGGCTGTTAGCACAACCTCGCGGGAATTGCACCCCTGCTCATTTAAGGCAGCTTTACCCATTGCCTGCGACGCTCTGAACGCTCGGACTGTGGCTGTAAAGGCTTATCTCCCCTCAATGCGTGTCGTCGCCCGCAAGCTGCTAACTTGCTTCCCGTCGCGGTGTTTCTCGCTCGGCTTTTCCCAATAGTGGAATAGCGTCATGGCGCACCCTCTGTATGGCTTGGCGCAAAAAGGACGTACCCGGTTTGCCCTATACTGCGCCGCCGTTATCTTGCGTCGCTTTCTTTGTCAAGGAACATACGGGGCTGCTACGGATTGATACGAAACGGAAAAGGGGTTAAGACGTTTCGGTATCGGTGCAGTTATTCAGCCCTAAATGTGAGGATTGCCCTCATTAGTCTTGCTTGCAGCCGCTCACGAATATCCTCGTCAACGCCAAAATAGACGTTTCCGCGCTCGTCGCAGAGCTTTCTCATAGAAAGGCTCGCTATGTAACCGCTAAAGTGCTGCAAGACAATTTTCATAGCGTCTGGGTCGCCCTTTGTCGCTGCCACAATGACAGGATAGGGAACAAGGGCAACGTCCGGGAAGTCAGATTGTTTACCATTTGTCCCATTCATCAGCGTGTTCCTCCAAATATTTCTTCAAGATTTCAAAAGAGCTTGTCCGTCTGTACTGTATCGTGCTGCGCGACGTATTGAATAACTTTCCAATCTCCACGTCGGTCATGCCCTCGAAATAGTACAGCATGATAGCTTTTCTCTTTTCTTCCGGCAAAGTGCGAATTGCTTCAAGCAGCAGCTTCGGCGTGATTTTCTTTCCCGCCTGCTGATAGCTCGGCTCGGCTTCTTCGTCTTGAAAATACTTATCAAGCGTGTAAAGCTGCCGTTCCTCATGCAAGGCAAGGTCGGAAAACGACACTTCCTTTGCTCTGCGTCGCCGGATTTCCTCATGGGCGTTGCAGGCTTCGTTGTGCAGCACCCGTTTACAGAAACTTTGAAAGATACATTGCTTCTGAAATTCCACGCGATTAGGTTCCATGTTCTCACCTCCTTTCGTGTTGAAAGGTGGCGGTACCTCCCCTTTTCGCGGGATAATACAGGCGATTTTTTCAAACGCCGAATGAAAGCGAAACTTTTTTGAAAAAACCTCCCGAAAATGCAAAATGCGCCTGTCTGCAAGACGCAGACAAGCGCAAAGGAATTGTAAGCGGTATTTAGATGATTTGACAGTTCATATCTAAGGGTAGAAAGATACCCGGCGGCGGTCGGGCTTTTTTTGATAAGTAGAAATGTGTTGGATTTTGTCGATAGGCTTTATACAACATGGCGGCTACCTCCATTAGCCGCCGTACTTTTCAGCGTTCAGTCGTCATTCCCTTTAGAGGATAAAAGAAACGGCGGCCTTGATTTTCTCAAAGCCGCCGTAGTTAAGAAATGGCGCGTGAAAATATCTCTGCTCTGCGACGGCTTTTTTTCTTTTGCCGTCGTCCGGCAGATAGTCAATTGTTCAGTTTAGAAAGATTTGACTATTTTAACAAACTTATTTCTTTATTTTGGCCATCCTAAGTAAAGTGCAATAAGGACAAACACTACTCCGAGTGCAATCAGGATTATAGGCAAAACCTTCTGCTTTCTGCGGGAAATTCCAAAAGCAATAAAGAATACCCCCAGCAGCAATGACGCAATCATTCCAAAAAATCCCATTTCATTTTCTCCTTTCAAGATGAATTACTCTATCATGACGATTGGCGATTTCCAAATCATGAGTTACCGTAATAATTGTAGTGTTAAATTCCGTGTTCATTCTAAAAAGCAAGGTTACAATTCTTTCTCGGTTCTCCCTATCGAGAGATGCCGTAGGTTCATCAGCTAAAATGATTTGGGGGTTCATAATAATCCCTCTGGCAAATACAGTTCTGGCCCTTTCCCCGCCGGAACATTCAAGCGGTTTCTTTTTTAGTATAGGTTTAATACCAATCGCACTAACAACAGCTTCAAAATTCTCGGTCTCACTTAAATCCATTTTTTCAGAACCTGCATAAAGAAAAGGCAGTTTGATGTTAGCGCTCATTCCCTCTATGCGTTTGGAAGGCGGTACTTTGCCGTTTATGAGCAGCTGCGGGATAAAAACAAGCGTTTTGCGGACAAACCGGCGGAGGGTATCCGTCGTGCCATGGAGATGTTGTAGCGCCCGGTTGCCGTGCTTATCCGGATATCAATTCCTCCTTGTACCGCAGGTCTGCAAGGAAGTATCGGAGAGGACGGATGCGGAAGTCCGTAAGCACACGGAAGTTCGGGTGCCCAGCCTGCGGCATACCTTCGCCACGAACTTCGTCAACGGGCAAAAGCAGCCGGGCGGGACGATCCGAAAAGCTATTCCTTCAACTGCTCTCATTACCGCAATAATGCAAGCTGTTCAATTTTCATCGAAGGCGACGGAAACTCAGAAATATCTGTACTTTTCTTGCCTTCAAAGCCGGCATTGTAGCATTTTCATCAGCAACCCGTCAAGGTCAAGCCGACTTTGTCGATGGCTGCTTCCTCAGGCTCTGAAAATCTTGAAATATCTATATATACCATACTCTTTTGTCAAAGTGAGCTTAGGGTTTTTCTTATTTTTTATCCTAAAAATCCGAATTTCACTTTGGCAATTTAGGAGATAATTTTAGGGCACAAACCCTATAGAATGTTCGATTAAAAGAACTTGGACCGGGGGAGCATATCTTTCCTGAAATTAAGTCCCGTTTTTTATATAAGAAGTTCTTGCTGCCTCATCACCCGAACTCGAGCTAAAGTTATTTATAGGCCGTAATTTCTTTATTACACACAAAGATTTTACGGTCCTTTTTTGGAAGCAAAAAAACATAAATCACCCTTTTGTCGGGGAAAATAAACCGACGGAAGGGTGATTTTTTGAAGAATTACAATGAATGGATTGCCGAAATTGACAGCGAGCTGAAGCCGGATAAAAGCTTTGATATTATAAAGCGACCGCTTAAAATCGGGGAACGGCGGGCGGTGCTTTACTTTATAGACGGGTTTATAAAGGATGAGGTGTATGAAAAGATCCTCGAATTTTTATACAAGCAAACAGCCGAGGACATAGCGGAAATTAACGATATGAGCCGCTTTGCGGAAAATAAGCTGCCGTATGTTGAAACCGACGCGGTATATACCGCAACGGAGGTCGTAACCGCGGTGCTTTCGGGGCCTTCGGTGCTTATAATTGAGGGGATACACGGCGCGCTGACGGTAGATGCCAGAACATACCCCATGCGCGGAGTTGAAGAGCCGCAGAAGGACAGGTCTCTTCGCGGTCCGCGCGACGGCTTTGTTGAAACGCTTGTTATGAACACGGCAATGCTGCGCCGTCGAATACGCGACAGCCGCCTGCGCATGGAATATATGCAGATAGGCAATGAGACCAAGCTTGATATCTCCATAGCCTATATTGACGGCAAGGCAGACAAGCGGGTGCTTGAAATTTTGCGGCAGAGGCTTCGGGCAATACAGGCGGGCGGAATTTCCATGACGCAGGAGGCGCTGGCGGAATGTCTGCAGAAAAATGCCTTTTTCAACCCGTTTCCGAAGTTTAAATTCACCGAGCGCCCGGATTACGCCTCTGCCTGTGTGCTGGACGGCAGGATTGCGCTGATAGCCGATAATTCCCCTGCGGTAATGATAATCCCGATATCCTTTTCAGACTTTTTCCGCGAGACAGACGACTACTATTTTCTGCCGGTGGTGGCAAGCTATATAAGAATTATCCGTATGCTCGTAGCCCTGCTGAATGTAGTTATAACGCCGCTTTATTTGCTGCTTGTGAGTAATTCCGCCGCTGTTCCCGATTGGCTCGGCGTTCTCATTCCCGAAAAGGCGGGAGAGGTGCCTGTATTTGTACAGCTGCTTATTTTGGAATTCGCGGTGGACGGGTTAAGACTTGCCTCCCTTAATACGCCGGACGCGCTTTCAAACTCATTGGGCGTGGTGGGCGGACTTTTGCTTTCGGAATTTGCGGTAAAGGCGGGCTGGTTTTCGGGTGAGGCGATACTCATTACGGCATTTACCGCCATAGCGGGCTTTTCGCTGCCGAGCTTTGAAATGGGCTACGCCATGAAGCTGGAACGCCTGCTGCTGCTTATTTTAAGCGGAATTTTCGGGCTATGGGGCTTTATCGGTGGACTTGTGTTTATTATAATATGCATGCTGTCCGTCAAGACCCTTTCGGGCAGGAACTACCTTTACCCCATTATCCCATTTAATTTGAAGGGCTTCGCGGAGTTTTTTTTGAGATTCCCCATGAAGTGAGGGAAGCCTACAGTAAAAAATCGCCTCCCCGATGGGGAGACGATTTTTTCGCCCAAGCCAATCATATAAAAGCTGTGTTTTTTAATATTTCGCTCGCTTCTCCGCTATTCCCCGAACACCGTCATTCGCGGGAGCGGGAAAATTCAGCTTGTCGGAATCAAGAGCGTATTCAGTTCCGTACATTTTAAGTCCGTCTACTATGCAGTACGGTTTATAGATTACGCTTTGAATTCCGTCAACCGACAGCGCATCGCCCACGTTAAACGCATATGTGTAATTCTCAAACGGTGCGTCGGGCGTCAGCTCAATCTCGGAGGCTATCTTTTTAAATTTGATAAGGTCACGTATATCGACCGTCAGATCTCCGTTTATATCGGCGTTTATCGCAACCTTGCCCTCAAGCAAAAGCTTTTTGAGCGCCGCCATATCCGCCGCGGTATCAACGCTTCCGTCGTTATCCACATCGCAGTAATAAACCTTGTCGCGGAAAGCCAGCCACGGCTTTTTGCCAAGCGCGTTTGTATTGACATAGTCGGTGTAACAGTTGAATTTTTCGGTTCCGTTTGCGGTCAGGATTTCCAAATCACAACCGACCCCCCACACATAATTGACGGTGCTTGTTTCAAGAGCGATTACGGTTCCTGTCGGGTCACTGCCGATATATCTGATATCATTATATCCGAAAGGCTTTGAAAGCATTCTCCCGCAAATGTCGCAGCGGTTATCGTTATTTTCGTCTGCGCATATACTGAGTATCTTATAGCAGATATTGCAGGCGTGTTCATAAGGTTCATGCTCTTCAATGTCCGTTTTTTCTCCGCAAACAGAGCATTCGTGCCAGTGGCAGGACGTGTCCGTCGACCAATCATCCTTATAGGTGTGCGCCGATGTTTCGCCGTATTCAAAGGTTTCGCTGCCCGCAACCCCGCAGGAGCATGAAAGGTAGTAAACTGCCTTTTGCGTGCAGGTGACGGCGGATTTTAAATACTTCTCGTCGGTGTTCTGGGTGAACGTATGGTTATGCCCCGCCGCGGGCGTAATTTCGTGATTGCATACCGTGCAAAGCTGCGGGGCGGTATCGGCAGCAGGGTCGCCCGGCGTGTGCGCGTCTTCGTCCGTTTTGTTACCGCAGATTAAGCACTCATGCCAGTGCTTTTCTGAATTCTTTGACCATCCGCCGTAGTTATGCTCCGCTTTTCCGCCGTAGCTTTCACCGCATATATTGCACACCGCCTCTTCGGTGCAGGTGGCTTTTCCGCCGGTATGCCGGCATTCGTATTCGCACACCGTGCAGATTCCGTTTTCCCAGGTGTGTTTTCCGGCAGGAATTATTAAAGCCCCGCACATACATGTTTTTTTATGAATTTCATCTGTAAACTCATATTCGGCATTTATGTGGTTATCGGGATCAATCTCACCGTATGGGGTGCTGCATTTTTCGCAGCGCGCGGGCTCACGGCAGGTTGCCTCTCCGCCGGAATGCTTGCAGCCGTACAGGCACGCTCTGCAAACGCCGTTTTCATCGTAATCGTGCAGCTCGGCAACTGTTTTCCCGCAGCAATCCCAGTGCTGCTCGTGGCAGAGCGGTGTCTTCTTGTAATCCGATGGAGACGAGGTATGATTATCCGGATCTTTCTCGCCGCAATATTGCTTGCAAACCGAACAGTAAGCTGGTTCACGACAGTTTGCTTTCCACCTGGAAGTATCGTGTCCTTTTGCGGGAATCACCGTGCCGTAGTCTACAACTCCGCGGCAGTTCCAGCAAACGGTATCGCCCGTGTAGCCCTCTTCTGTGCAGGTCGGCTCCTTTTCGCCGCTTGTATATGTGCCGGAGGGGTAAAAATCGTGGTTATGCGGGTCTATCTGACCGTACCATATACCGCAGGTATGACACCGTGCCCTTTCATGGCAGTTTGCGGGAGATGAAATTGAATGCTCGCATATACAGCCGCACACCGTGCAGATACCGTCATCCCACTTATGGTATTCATACGGGTATTTCGGCTTGCCGCAGCAGCTCCATTTACTGTAGTGCCCCGCGTTGTCATGCCATTCTTCCTCATTCCATACGTCCGTTGCATCGTCGGGGTGTGTATTCGGGTCAAGCTTGCCGTATTCATTGCCGCAAACCTCGCAGATTGCTAAGTCTATACAGGTTGCCTTGCCGCCCGTGTGCGGGAGCGTTTCGCCCTGTGTAATGCCGCACCTTGAGCAGGTCTCGGGCGCGGTGCAGGTGGCTGCCAGCCAATCGTGACCGTTTTGCTGGCATTTGGTGCGTACCGTCAGATAAAAGTCTGCATAGGTTTTGGAAGATTCTTCTCCATAGGTGAGCTCACAGAGGAATATCCAGCCGTTCATATCCACCGCAGCCTTATCAACGCGCAGGCTGCACTTGGTATAGTAGGTAATTCCGTTTGTGGTTTCGGAAATATTTTCTTCCTTGTAAATGCCGCGCAGCTCTTCAAGCTCGGAAACATTAATATTTTCGCTTCCGCCTGCTTTTCGAACCTTCCAGCAAACACTTGTTGCAACTATCGGGTTGCCCGGCAGTACATCGCTCTCAAACAGCAGACTGTCGTCCTCTACCACAGTAAACCGTTGGCCTTTCCACCCTTTGAGGTACGGATTATAAAGCAGAGTAAATGTTGCCTCATCCGAGATGACCTTGCTGAAATTATTGCTTACAACGCAGCGGTAGGCGTAATGTGCGGTTGAAACGTAAACATCACTCGAAGAGGCTGAAAAAACATATTTTTCCCCGTTCGCGCCCGCTATATCCTCAAAGGGTACATTCTCGCCCGCATATGACCGCCTGGAGACCTGCCACTGATATTTTTCGGCATACTTCGCCTTTACCGAAAGGGTTGCGCTTGCGGGGTATTTAACCGTTTGCGACTGCGGCTGTTCGGTTATTCTAACCAACCTGTCGGTTATGTTTAACGTGATTTCGGCTGCAAGCTCACCTGTTACATTAGTTCCGTCGGTCTGGGTTGCCACGCATCTGTAAACCCAGCCGTCCTTATCCTCTGTCACTTTAAAAGAATATCTTTTCTTGCCGTTTGATTCTTCATGAAGATTAAAATTGCCGTCGCCCTTGTTTATATACCACCTTATAAGTTTAAATTCGGCGCTCTGCCCACCCGGCGGGAGTATTTCCTCGGTGAGGGCAAGGGTCGTCATTTTGCCTTCGGAGAAAGAGTTTTCACATATTAATTTCGGATTGAATATATGCAGCACCGCGGTATATACGCCTACCTGCTGATTTGTGTCGGCTGTGCGAAGCTCGCAGCGGAATGTGCGGTTTTTCCAAGCCTCATTCGGAACGGTATAAATAAGCCTGCACTCGCTGTCGCAATTCGGATTATTTATTGTCGTCCAGTTCATATCGTTGTCGCTGTAGGACCATATCAGCTTATAGTCTTTCATCTGCTCCGCGGTGGGTGCCTTTGTAAACGGCTGTATGTTCACCGTCATTCCCGGGGTTGCCGTATAAAGGCTGCGCGAGTACGCCTCGATACTCTGCGATGAAGTGAGCCACAGGGGATTTCCCGGCTGCCCTTTAAGCGTAATCCGTGAAGAGCTGCCGCTCGGCGTAGCGCTCAAAGATTCAAGCTCCTCGGGCGATTGCATCCAAAGATAAACCGTTTTCCCGTTAATCGGGTATATTCCGGGTCTGAAATAGAGTCTGTCGTTCTTTACGGAAATTTGCGTTACCGTGCTGAACGTCTCACCGTCATTGCCGAGGGTATATGCCTGGCGCCACACCTTAGTGCCCTTCGCGTCGGTCGCCTGACCGTCATAGTCCACGTTTATACTGCCGCCCTCAACAATCACTTTTAAGGATCTCTGAATCCTGCCGGTAATTGTGCCCGCCATGAAATCCACCGTGCCCTCGCCTCTTATGTCCAGCCCGTTCACAATGCCAAGGCCGTAAATTCTGAGGGTCGCGCCGCTTTTAACCTCTATCGGGTTAGTAAAGTTATAGGTTTTGCCTTCGGAGAACTCCAGCAGCAGCTCGCCCGATTCTACCGTAATTGCGGGAATCTCGCCGCTTTCCGTATAAGGGTCCAGCTTATGGTCGCCCGAAACGGAGTGAATGCTGAAATCGGTGTTTTTTATAATAAGATCATTAAGGTTGAGCGTACCCGAATAAGAATTTATAGCCAACGTCGGATGATTGTAATACGACCAATATGTGCCGCTGCCGACCTTGCGCAGATATATTCCGTCGCGCCCGTAGGCGGCATATTCCAAGTATTTCTCGTAGCCGTCTTTGCTTACGGCGGTGGTAATGCCCGCTACGCCGTCCGCTAAGTTGGGGTCTTTCGGTATCACTCTCTGGTTGCCGTCGGGGTTTGCCTTTTCCACACCGGCGCGCAATACTCCGCTGCCCTTAAAATTGATTGTTCCATTGCTTGGATAGATATAGCAGATACCGGCGGAGCGGAGATAGCTTTTCTGATCAGAGCCCTGTTTTACATACGCTTCGACAACGCCGCCGCCCGATATATTCAGAGTTTCTGCATTAATACCTACGTTTGCGGGAACTGAAACAGTCGGTTTTTTACCCTGCGCGTAGCTTATAGCGGTCAGCTTACCGCCGTAAACATTTATAGTTCCATCGCAGTAAATACCGCTGATGCCGTAGTCGTCCGTATTGCTGTCTCGCTCTATTTCGGAATAAACCTCGGAGGTATCATATATATCTATACTTTTAGAGGCATGAATCGGGGTATTATACATAAGTTTCATCGCCCCGCCGTAGCCGCAGCTTGCGGTAATTCTGGTTCCGCCCTTGACGATGAGACGCTGCACATCAATACAATTGGTATATGCGCCCATCATAATTGTGCCTGTGCAGCCGTCCATAGTGAGTTTGGAGGCGGAAATCCCCCTTAGGTTTGTGTAAACCTTCAGCCTTGCCGAGCCTGTTATAGTAACATTGCCGTTAGGATTGTAAATTCCGTAAAACGTATTATATGAGTCCGTGTTGCCTATCCGTTCAGCCGCATGACCGCTGATGTACGGGTCCCCTATGGTGCTTTCCTTGCCCTCCAGCTTAATATTCAGGTTCATACTGTTTTCTACACGAATAAAAGCATAGTAATATACATGGGTTTTCTTATCATATTTCATGAAAGTCGCTTTATCCGCCACATCGCTTATAAATCCGTTGAGCGTCAGCGTATTTGTGTCCGGCTCAAATTTCCAGCCCTCTCCCGAGAGCCTATCGTTTGTAACCCGCTTGCCGCCGACATCAAGACCGTAGTCAACGGCGGCGGCGCTTGTTTGCAGCACTAAAGCTGCTGCGGCAGTAAGCGCGACAATGAAGACCGAAATTAAGTTTAAAAACAGCCGTTTTCTCATTTTAATTTACCTCCGTGAAATCAGTATTTTTATATTTATCGGCAAACAAGCCGACCGTCTGCTTTAATATCTCGGTTTGACTTTTTAAATAATATTCATCCTCAAACATGGCGTAGTGCACGCACGCGCGGACGAGAATGAAGATAAGCGGAGTGAGCACATCGCACGGAATACCGAGCTTAGGCTCAAGCAGCTTTGCGTATTCGGTGTATCTTTTGTCTACGCCCTTAAAAAACTTCTTCCCATATTCAATATATTTCGGGTGGGTATATACCTGATACATTAATCTGTATTTTTTTCCGTGCTTTTTCGCCGTCCAGTAGGGAATCTCCTCAATAAACCGCATAACGTCTTTCGCATCAGTAGGCGCTTTCGCCATGAAATCGTCCTCGACCTTCGCCATGCAATGTGCGGTTGATTCGATTATCAGCTCGTCAAGATTTTTAAAGTAAGCGTAAAGATTTCCCGTTGTGCACCCGCAGGCAGCCGCCAGCGCCTTTATCCCCGTGCCGGTGAATCCGTTTTCCGCATAGCACTCAAAGCATCTTTCCATAATCTCCGTTTTTCTTTCATTGTGCTGCCGTTCTGTTTTCATATGTATTTATCAACCGCCGTTTTTAATTAATGCCTGCTGAACAATTCAAAAGAACCTTAACCCGAGCATGTTGGTATAAACTTTTGAATTGTTCAGGTGCAAGGTTTTTGCGCAATTTTGCGAAAAAATCTTGCACTTTAAAAAGAATCACATTTTGATTCTTTTTAAAATCAGGAGACAATCAATGGATACTGACGGTCAAAACAAAAGGTTTGACCCATAAAATCGAGATTTTAACTCAATTTTATATAATTGCATTTGCTAATGCAATTATTCAGTAGACATTATTTGCGGAATCGGTGCTGCTTATCTTCGTATAAGGAATTGAAGCGGTGCAAAGGAAACGGTGAATTTTTGTTTTGCTTCACGGCTTTTCAGGTGCCTGTAAATAATCAGAACGGAAATTAAAAGGCAGCCGAGCGTTATTCCCACCGATACATTAAAGCGGCTGTTGTAAAGCGCGGTCACGGCGGCAAACAGGGCATAGGTGACAATTGTTCTGTAGTAATGCGGCGAAACGCAAATGCCTACGGAAAGTACAACATAAATCACCGCAAGCGTTAAAAGCGGCTGCGATACAGGCAGCATCCCGAGAAGACAGCCGAAGGAAACCGCAATTCCTTTGCCGCCCTTAAAGCGGTAAAAAACAGGAAAGATGTGTCCTAAAACGGGCGCTGCCAGCACAGGCGCGAAATAAGCGTCAATATTGCCGCGGGTCATGCGCAGATACAGAAGAACGGGCAGAACTCCTTTGATAAGATCCCCTAAAAGTGTGAGTATTCCGCACGCCATGCCGCCGTATATAAAGGCGTTTGAGGTTCCGGGATTGCCGTCCTTGCTGTCTGTAATCAGATCCTTGCCGAAAAGACCGGCGTACACCCGTGCGAAAAGTATGCTTCCCGAAAGATAACCAAATACGGTGAAGCACAGTGAAGTAAGCATTTTAAACATCCTCCGGTTTTATTATTGGTTAATAAAGGTGTTATTCCGAGCATAAAAGACATACCGTCTCAACGGTATCTTCGTCAACCCGAGAATTTTTCTCGGAGACATATTCCGTCGTTTCCAAGCGGTTGAACTCCTTGATTCCGATTTATGTAGATATTATGTACCCAAACGTGTATTTTGTCAATAGCCTGTGGGTGTATAGGACAACAAAAAATCGTTGAAGTCCTTGCCGACAGGCGGTGGTTCATCAACGATTTTGTAGTCTTTCTGCAACAGTTCCTTCAAAGTAGCGGTACAAAGCCTGCCTACCTTGTCATTATCCAGATGCAGAACGATGGTCTTAATTTGTGGATTGGCACTCAAAAAAGTTGTGAGGGCTATGGGAATTTTGCTGTCCTTCATCTCTTTCTT
>ERZ857998.1296-NODE-1296-length-29077-cov-45.321411_pt1 | contig 29077 bp, 18 predicted proteins | sample MGYA00519954_ERZ857998 | MGnify/ENA primary metagenome ERZ857998 (study PRJEB31778, sample SAMEA3449424) | human gut metagenome | biome: human gut; feature: human-associated habitat; material: faeces | place: United Kingdom | collected 2010/2012 ...
TTAAGAGCATCAACCCGTAAATAATTATATTAAATTTTAACTCCAAGTAGAAAGCGATACCGCCCCTACTTGGAGTTTATTTTATCAGTTTAAATTTTTAATTGCTACGCGTCGATTTTTTGACGCTTACATCAATTTCTTATTAATATAAAAGAAAACCTATAATATCACATAAAGTATTATTATAGGTTTTCTTTATTCATAAATATATTAATAAATCACATTTATTTAGTGAACTCCTAATAGTTTTTCAACTACTTTAACATCTGCTGGAACCCAAGCTTGTAATGGTAACTCTTCTAATAGAGCCCACTTTGCATCATTGTGAGCATTTAAGTTAAGGCTTCCACCACAAATTTCACAAATAAAACAATGCATAGTTAAGTGGAATTTAGGATAATCATACTCAACAGTTGTTAGATATTCTAAATTATTAATATCTAACTCAAGTTCTTCCTTTATTTCTCTAATTAAAGCATCTTCTTTGCTTTCACCTGCTTCTATTTTTCCACCTGGAAACTCCCACATATCTTGAAATTCACCATAGCTTCTACGAGTGATGAATATCTTATCTTCTTTTTTTATTATTGCTGCAACTACTTCTATTATTTTCATATTTTATGTCCTTTTATAGTTTTCTAATATCATATTTTTATTTAATAACTACATTATACACAGATTATTCTCTATATCTTAAAATAACCTTATCCTTACTTTGATATTTTTCTAAAAATTTCTCTTTTTTATATCTATAATAAGGACTCATCTATAATACCTCCAAAATAACTATACTGCTCATCTATTTTTAATGTTTTCTCTAATTTCTCATTATTTCTTACTGCCTTTAGTACATAATGATTAAAATCATACCATCTTTCTTCATCTAAAATATATTGGTTATCACTATCTACTGCAATACGAGCATATTTATTAGTAAAATCATTAAATAATAGAAAAGTTAAATGTATTTTCTCATATTTATAGAATTCTTTAGCTATTTCCTTTATTTCATCCTCAATATTAATTGTATCTAAAAAATCCAACTTAGGTCCAACAACAACAAGTAAATCAATATCACTTCTATCTTTAATCCAATGCTGAGTACCATAACTACCAAATTCACATAAGGCTATAATTTCTCTATATTTTTTTATCTTTTTTATAAATTCTTCTTTATTCATATAGGAACTCCTTATATTTACATATTTAGCTTTATTATATCCTAATTATTTATATTATTAAACATAAAATTCTATATAAGCTTTACATAAATATCAATTATTTAGATATTAAATAATAATTGATTTATTTGCTTTATTAATTAGCTTAGGAGGTATTTCTTCATGCAATTCCCACACAAAACTTATTGGTTTGTTCCCAGTATGACTTCTATATTCACAAGTTCCTAAATAAGTAAATGGTGATGTTAATCCATCTCTTTCCTTATATTCTCTAACAAAAAGAGCTATCTTATTGTTTGTTGACCTGTGGTTAATATATCTTTGTGCAGTTGCACTTTCAACCGAAGTTCTTGATTGTGTTTGCCAATGGAAGAGTTTTTCATTTATAGCATAATCCTCGTATAAGGTTGAAGGTGAAAAGTCCTTATCACTTTTATTTAAGGTAATAAAGAAAATATCAGTCTTCTTATCTTCAAAGTACTTAACACCTTCTCTAAAGGCAGGTTTCTTTTCTTCATTATAATAACCAAAAGCAGCCATTATTACATCTGTACTATAATCACAATGTAGATCTAAAGGACATTCATAGCCTAGCTCTACTTTTTTATCTACAAATTCAAGATGTTTATAATTATAAGTTAATATATCACAAACTTCCTTCATCATAGTTTTATTATTAAGTAATCTATTAATACCTTGCTTTAATGAAGATAACCCCACTTTCTGTGGTGCATCATTATAAAAAATATAATACATCATATTAAGCATTAAAGCTTCTTCTTTATTAAATTCAACATTATTTATATTATCATTATTCTTTATTAAGTTAATCATAAATTCTATAAATCTTCTTGAGTTTATGAATAATAAATTATATAGTTTCTTTGTTATTTCTTCTTCATTGCTATCATTAAAATCTACACTTACATCTGCTAAGACACACATTCTATAGAAGCTTCTATCTCTAGTTTTTCCATAAAAATCTACTAAAGATAAGTTATGATACTCTAAAAAGTTTTCTAAAGTTAAATCTAAAGCTGTATCATCTTTAAAAGTTCTAAGCTTATTAATTAAGTTTACTTTTGAGTTAGTTGCAGATTTTATATTTCTTAATATATATTCCTTCGCTTCCTTTTCTAATTGAATATAGCATCCCTTAGGTAAAGTTAAAAATCCATTTTCAATATAATCTTTCACAGATCTATTACTTCTTCCAATTAATGCTCTAAACTTATCTTCAAAACTATAATTTTTGTGTGCTTGTCCTACAAAATCTAAAACAGTTAAACATTCTTTATCTTCATGTAATCTTAAACCTCTTCCAAGCTGTTGTAAAAATACAGTTAAGCTTTCAGTTGGTCTTAAAAATAATATTGTATTTATTTCTGGAATATCTACGCCTTCATTATATAAATCTACAACAAAGATAAATTTAATTTCTTTATTTACTAATCTTTTCTTAGCTTCTGTTCTTTCCTCTTTCTTACTTTCATCAGTTAATGCTATAGAAGGAATTCCTAGTTCATTAAATCTTTTAGACATAAAATTAGCATGTTCTTTACTTACACAAAAGCCTAATCCTATAACATCATCAATATCTGTCACATATTTATATAAAGCAGTTATTATTTCCTTAACTCTTTTATCATCTCCTATATAAACATTATTTAAATCACTTATACTATATCCTTTTCTCTGCCATTTTAAAGTTGATAAATCTACAGAATCAGATACAGCAAAATATTGAAAGGGACTTAATAGCTTTCTATCAATCGCTTCTGGTAATCTTATTTCTCCAGAAATTCTATCTTCAAAATATTTAAATATATCCTTATTATCAGCTCTTTCTGGAGTTGCAGTTAATCCTAATAAAACCTTAGGCTTATAATAACTTAATAATCTTTGATAAGATGGAGCTGCTGCATGATGAAACTCATCTACAATAATAAAATCATAATAATCTTCACTAGTTATTTCACATAAATCCTTGCTATTAAAGCTTTGAATAGATACAAATAAATGCTCTAAACTATTTGGAACATTACCACCTACCATTAAATCACCAAAGTTATTATCCTTAAGTATTGCTCTAAAGGTATCTCTTGCTTGCTTAAGAATTTCTTCTCTATGAACTACAAATAATAATCTATTTGGTTGCTTCTTATTTTCTTTGCAGAAATTCTTATAATCAAAAGCTGAAATTACTGTTTTACCTACTCCTGTTGCTGCAATAACAAGATTTTTATTTTTATTAAATAATTCTCTTTCAACCTTTAATTTATCTAATATCTCCTTTTGAAAAGAATAAGGTCTTATATCAAAGGAAAAGTTAAATTCCTCTTCATCAACCTTCTTTTCCTTTTGTAAGGATCTCTTTAATAAGTTTTTATCCTCATCAGTTCCTAAATAAGATATAAATTCTCCATCATTCCAATAACTTTCAAAAGTAGCATCAAACTTCTTAATAATATCAAAGGAATCTTGCTCTGTTATTTTTATATTCCATTCCAAACCAGAAGTTAAAGCAGCATTAGAAAGATTAGAAGAACCAATATATGCAGTAGTGAAGCCTGTATCCCTTTTAAACATATAAGCCTTTGCATGTAATCTAGTTCTTTCTGTATCATAAGATATCTTAATTTCTGTATTAGGTAACTTACTTAATTCTTCAATTGCCTTTAAATCAGTAGCTCCCATATAAGAAGTTGTAATTATCCTTAATTTCTTTCCAGACATTGTTGCTTCTTTAAGACTTTCAATTATACATCTAAGTCCACTCCACTTAATAAAGGAAACTAATAAATCTATGGAGTCAGAAGTTAGTATTTCCTTATTTAATTCTCCAAGCATATTAGGCTCTAAGGAAGCCCCTGTAAATAAAGAACTTTGAGATAAAGGAGTTATTGGTCGTACTAGCTTTTCTTTCTTTAAAGCCTTTTTATTATTAACCTTACTATATAAAGCATTAAGGATTTCTCCATTTTTATCTATTTCATACTTCTTAATATCCTCTTCATTAGATACTTCACTTAATATGTTAATGATGTTATTACAAGCTTCTATTTGCTTTAATAGCTTATCACTATCTTCTTTCTCTTTGTCTCTTATATAATTTAAAGCTTTTCTAATTACTTTAGATATATATTGAGAAAGAATGACTTTTGCTTCTGCATTATCTATTTTACTTTTATCTATAATAAATTTTTCTTCTTCTAAATTCTTAAGTTGCTCTTGTATTTCACTATTAATTACTTGTTCATATAAACCTTGCTTCAATAAATTCACCACCACTTTTATAATAATATTAATTTTATTTTAGCATATTTGAATATATATGGATATTTCACTATCTAATAAAACAATTTGTAAAAACTAATTATATTAAATAAAAACCCTAAGTAAAATATACTTAGAGTTTTTGGTTATAAACTTTATACTAGTTACTTCTTTTCTCACTTCCACATATTATTGTTTTAATTCTAAATTTCTATACTTTAAGTAAATAGTTACTGAAATTTACTATATATCTCATTTTTTAAATTCTGAAGATCAATTTTTTTATCTTCTACTTTTATTATTGCACCATCTATTTTTATCTTTATATTACCTATTGAATATTCCTTAATTATTTCCTCTTCATCATTTTTAGCCTTACTGTTAATCATCTTAATTTCAAAGCCTTTATCTTTAGATATCTTATTCATTATTTTATAAACTTCAAGTTCTAAGCTACTTCCAAGTTTAAGTTCATGTGTATTCTCTGCTTTTTCAAGTAAATACATTGTTGTATAGCTTATAAGCCTTGTTCCATATTGAATTGGCTCTATTTTAGTAGTTTCTTTTATTTCTTCTAATTCTATTCTCAAATATTTATCTTTCTCTGTTCCTGGTCTCGATTTTATTTCACTACATTCTTCTCTAAGATATTCTTTGCAAGACTTTATTTTACCATAATATTTTACTCCACCTTCAACCGAGAATTTATCACTATTATTTCCATTCCCCTTTGGCTGATAAAATGCTAAATATTCAACATTTGGTCTAAGCTTAGATAAACGTGATATTGGTATATGATAAAACTTATTTTCCTTATAAGCGCTAAAATGATTTTTATCTTTAACGTTTGCTATCATTACATTTTTATGTTTAAATTTACCATATTCATCATACTCATCTATTACTATTCTATTGCTTCTGGCCTCAATTGAAGATTGTTCTATTATATTTTCTAAATGACTTTTTATTAAGCTAGTACTTCCAGGTAGCATAGGAAAGGCTCCTATATTAACTTCTTCAATACTTTTATAGAAGTTATGATTTTTAAACTTTTCTTCATCTCCATAAGGAAACATCACATAAGCTCCAAAAGTATCATATTTAAACTGAATATTATTACTTAATTTAGAAACTATTGCATCTCTATACCTATGCATTACATTTATATCATCTTCAACAGGTCCTATTACTCCATTTTTATCAACATTTATTCTGTATTTAGCATCAAAAATATAAATTCTATTATCATCCTCATTCTTTAGATTCTTAATACATAGTACAGTATCAGGATTTTGATTTGTAGTTGGTGATGAATAATATTTTTGATACCATAACTCTACTCTATTCTTATCACTGGAATAAATCATCTTAGCTTCAGAATCTTGATTAAGATTTAAATATAGTCCATTATCTTTATATTTTAAAATTCCATATTCAAGAACTTTATATCCTAAATCACTTAAAATACTATGAATTTTCATATAGCACCAAATTTCATAAAGTGTATATAACTTCTTAGGGGTCATTTGATAAATTCCATCTCCAAGGGCTAATCCCTTACTTAGCATAATATACTTCTTGTAAATCTCCTTATATCCTGGAGCCATTTGAAACACTAAACTCATAGTCTTTTTGCCAGTAATATCGCTAATATTATTAAAATTATACTTTATATGTTTTTCTAAAACATTTCTCTTATTTCTCAAGAAATTAATATACTCAGATTTACCTTTTGATATTTCTCTAGTGCTATTAAAATTATTTTCAATAACTTTCAACCTTCTAATAATCTTAGTTATCATATACTTTATAAATCTATTTTCATATATATCTACAGTAGTTACTTTTCTTTTATCAACTACCATAGTTGCAATGTAGTTACTATCCTTCCCCCTAATAAATCCATTTTTTCTTTTAACAATAGCATTTGGATGGCTTCTAATATATGAAATAGTATTTCTTGAAGGTGATTTAGCTTTTTCTGCTTTTCTTAAGACCTCAACTGTTTCTACATTATGCTTAGGGTTTGCTATAACTCTATTAATAGCCTTCTCCAAATCATTAAAAATAATTTTTAAAATATTAATAAACTCTGCGCTCGTTTGATTGTTTGTATCTATTAATTTAGTTTTAAAATAAGTATTCCCTATAAGCCCAAATGCTAATGAATATATTTCTTCATTTACTTCTCTCATAATCTCTTTATAATCTTTTCTATAGTCAATTTTAGAAGGAAAAACTTCTATATCAAAAGATACTATATTTTTACCATTCTTTGAAATTATAAAATTTGATAATCCGATATCAGAAGAAAAATCAATTACTCCCAAATAGATTCCACCTATTTTTTGAAAACCCTTAGTTAGATTAACTCCCATATGAAATAACTCATAATTATCTTCACCTTTAGTTTCTAGAATTACTTGATAACTTCCGTTTTCATAAAAACAAGGCTTCATTACCCTCCCACTATTTTTTACAAGTTGTCCATCACTTGAAATAGTTTTTATAGTGATTTTATAATCAGTTTCTGAATCTACAATGAGCTCTGCTAGTGTACTCTTATTTATATCTAAATCAATGGCTTTCTTATTTTCACTGTTCCCTGTAAATGTTAATGAAAATCCATCACAGCTTAACTCTAAAAGTTTACTATGCCCAGAATGAAGTAAACCCATCTTCGTATCCCCTTAACATCATAAGTATTTTCTCAGCACTTTTTTTGTACTTTATTTTTTTAGAATCCTCATTTTCTTTTGTTTTATCAGATTCCATGATTTTCTCACACTCATTAAAATCAGCTATAGATACCAACCCTTCTTCATCCTTAAGGCAAACTTTAAATAATTCAATTAAAATTTGCTTAATATATGACTCACTTCCTGATATAGTAGGTAATATTTTTTGCATTATTTGATAATCAAAAGCTACGTCTTCATCTAATAATCCAACTATTTTATTTTCTAACATATAAAATACAATTTCATCTCTAACTCTATATCCAAAGTTTTTATTACACTTTTTCAATATTTCATTTATATCTTTTATCTTATTATTAATTTTTTCAACAAATTTTCTATCATAAGCTAAGGCTTCCTTAATATTTAAAAATCTTGTTTTTAGGAAGTTATTATCAACTAATATTGGATCACATTCTTCTTCCTCAAAATCTAAAATATCTAAATGAACATCAGAAAACTCAATAGTATTAGCTCTATCAAGAACCTTCCTGCTAAAAGCAAAAGTAGTATCATCCATATTAACTGTACCAATAATATAAATATTTTCTGGTATTCTTAAATCAAAATATTCATTTTCTCTTGTCAAATAATTATTTTGAAATAACTTATCTGTAATTATTTCACCATTTTTAAATTCCCTAGATTCAATAATACTTAAATATTCACTTAGATAATATTCAACCCTAGCCAAATTCATTTCATCTAAACAAATAAAATAAGGGTTATTAATATTTTCAGCCCTTGAAGCAATTTTAATAATATCAGTTAATTTACCAGGAATAAATTCATCATTAATGTTTTTATAACCAAATAACTCAGTACTGTCATTCCAATCTGGCTTAACAGAAATAATGTTATATTGATCATTTTCAGAAGTAGCACCAATAGCATTAGCAAAAAGTTTAACTAATTTAGATTTACCTGTTCCACTTATTCCAGCTAAGATAACAAATGGCTTTGTTTTAAGTGATAGAATGAAGTTGTTTAGATCTTTTTTATTGTATGTAAAACCTCTTGAGTTTATATATTTTTGTATTTGCTTGCTTATTTCTAATTCACTTATACTCATAAAACTCTTATCCTTGCCTTTTTTTTCAATAACCTCTGCTGATGTTTGATATACCTTTTCATTATTTTGAAATATCTGCTTATAGTAATCATTATATATACTAATCATATTATTTAAATCTAGCAAAAAGTCACCTTCTGAAGGTAAATTATTTTTTCTATACTCCTTATAAAATATACTTCCATTTTCATAATCTTTATTTCCTATTTCTAAATCATTAGTTACTGAAAATCCTCTATTGTCTAATTTACTTCTAACTAACTCTCTTACCTTTATCATTTCCTCATTTGCTTGCACTTTACCTAATTTTTCTTTAAGCTTTGTACATCCTTGATTTAATGTTAAGTATACTCTCTCCATGTCTTTCGAAAATAAATATACAATATATACTCCTTCTTGAATGGTTTTAGTTATTGATTCATTATATATTGCTATCCAAGGATAATCAGTCCATTGACCAGCACCACAGGAGCCCTTAACTTCTAATCCATCTATGTCTACAAGTTTTTTAATAGAATCTTTAGTTTTATAATTTACAAGCTTAAACATTTCCTGATCTTTATTAAATTTACATCCTTTAGTCTTATCTATATAGTTATTAAGTATTTCATTAAATAATTCAATTATCATGATAATCTCCGACCCTTTTAATTATTTTAACATTATTATTTCTTCAAAGTTTAATAAATATATTTCCCTTATTTGACTAATAACCTTTTTACTGTTTTAAATCATTCATATATTAATTATATTTTTTGTCTTATTTAAATACATTCTAGTAATTATTAACTTAATATTAATTATAAAATAAAGTAATAAAATATTAAAGTCATACTACTTTATTATCCATATACATCTACTTTTAATTATACTTAATTTATTCAATTTTATAGGCCTTTATTAATTAGTACTAAAATTGAATATTGTAATCTATCTTCAGAAATACTAAATTTGAACCGTTTATAATGAAGGATGATTTAATATGGATTTTAAACAATGCAGATATTGTAAAGAAACTAAAGAAATAATTAATTTTAATAAAAACATCGCCTCTAAGGATGGCCATCAAAAATATTGTAAAGAATGTAACAAAACTCTTGCTAGGCAATATAAAGAAAGAAAAGCAGCTTCCGAAGGACGTATAATGATGCCTTATACAACTAAAAATTTTTCAACTATTACAGATGAAGAATTACTTCAATATATTAGAGATTTTAATAAGGAATTTAAAAGACCTCCAACTACTGCAGATTTTGAAAAAAGTAATAATAAATATCCTCATATGAAAACTTATTATAGACATTTCAAATACTATAAAACAGAAAATAAAATATCTTCTTGGAATGATATTTTACTACTTGCAGGAGTTAGTCCATTAAAATCAAAAGATCTTTGGTCTGCTTGGCAATACTTAGTTGAAAAAGCTGCTTCAATATTAGAAGGAGAATGTTTATTTCAATACTGTGGATTCGGATTAGATTTTAAACCTGATATCTATATACCTTCTAAACATAAAATAATAGATGCAGCTACATCTAACTATGGACATAAACATAAAATAAAACAATACTATAAATCAATGGCCCAAGGTGCTACTGTAGAATATTGGTGCTTAAAAAAAAATAATAAATCAGGTTTAAAATTACCAAATTTAAAATATGTTTTTGCAGAAGAAATAATTGAGAGGCTTTCAATTATAGGTGAAAAAGAGTTTTGTAATCAAATAAAAAATCTATATTCTATTTATAAAGATTTTAATGATACTTATAAGAAACATAGGCAAGCGTATGTAATAAAAAAACTTCAAGAATTCTATGAAATCAATGGACGTAGCCCATATACAAGAGATTTTCTAGGTAATCCAGATTATCCTTCTTCTACAACTGTAACTACTTTATTTGGAACATTTAATAATGCTCTAAGAAAGGCTAAGTTACCTATTAACTCAGAACCAAATATTAAGTTTGATGAATATGTAGCTATTACTGAACTTTTAACTTTAACTTACAAATTAGGCCGATTACCTTCAAGTAAAGAACTAGGACCACCTAATACTACTTATACTATAAAGGTTTATTATAAGTACTGGGGTGGTATTGAAGGATGTTTTAATGCTCTTGGAATTGATTTTACAGAACTTAAAATACACTATATAAACAATAGCATAATTATTAAACTTAATTTATTTTTAAAATTTAAAAGCTTATACAATCGCTGGCCTTTACAAAGTGAACTAAATAATAAAAATAACTTACCTAGTTACCATTGGGTACATGACCATTTTAAAAATTTACCTAATTTAATAGAGCATTTAGAAAACAACTTTAAAATTGATAATGATTAATATTAAAATAGGAGGTTATCTAAATATATAACCTCTTTGCAACTATAATTACTTCAACTATAAAAATAAAAGCTTAAACAAATAGATTTCTACTTATTAAACGGAATCTTCACTTTTGAATCTCTTTCCATCAATAACAATATTATAAGCAAGTGGGGTAATAAGTATCACACTAATACTTCTGATCAAAATATCTTAATATATTTATCTTTCTATTAATTTCTAATCTTAATAATAAATATATCAATATTACATTTATAAATTCTGAAAAATAATAATTACTCCAATTACATATTATTAGTTTTGGAATAATTCCTTTTATCTCTAATGTAAATCTGAATAATCTGCTCTCAAATAGATTTTATAATCACTTAAGCTTATATTATATTTATTTAACATCTTAATTATTAAATTTCTAATCCCATTAGTACTTTTTAGATCTGTTTCTATATAGATAGAAGCATTTTTTATTTCTCTAGGTGAAGTCATACTTGGTAATTTTACTCTTGAAAAATAAATTTTCTTTTTCCCATTCATTAAAGGATTATCAACAAAACTCCTAATTATTTCTGGATCCTTTTTAGCTAAGTATTCTATAGTTTGTATTAAAACACCTTTCCAATCCTTTATCTCAATTCTTATATCTTCAATTTTAAAAGCACAAGGTTTTTTATAAGTAAAGTCTTCATATAGATTATGTTCAATTTGTGTATCTACCAAAAAATCTTTATAATATGAAATTTCATTTCCATTTATTTCCTCAATATCATTAATACTACTTTGTTCTATATCCTTTTCATCAATTATTGAATCCAATTTCATTATTACTTCTTGGATTTTCTTTGTAATCAAGCTTAATTCTTCACTACTTAAACTTAATTCAGATGCTTTCTTATAATCCTTACTATTGTATGATAATATAACCTTTTCTCCAATCTTATCTATAGCACTCTCTATTGAAGTTTCTAATAAATCCATAGCATCTCTTATATCACTAATAGAGCTTGGAACTTCTTTTACTAAATACTCAAAAACCTTTAAATCCATAATTTAAAACTCCTTCCCCTGAATCTAGGATTTATGTTTTTATACTCTTTGATATACACTTTAGCTTATTTTTAGTTATCTCTATCTTCGTAAAATAAAGACAATTGCTCAGTTTCATTGTTGGATTCATCTATTTTAGAATTGTTTTTATTAGATGCATATTCATTAGTTTCCTTATATAAATACAAAAAAATCTTTTCATAGGTTTTACTTGTTATCCCTTCAAACTTTGATAAGTGCCATAATCTTGAGTAAGGCATATTATTAAATATTATTTCTACTTGCTTCTTAGGTACTTTTAATTTTTTTATTAATTCCTCTTGTAAAATGCTATTTAGCTTTTCAATCATTAACTTTTCTATTCCTTCTGCTTCTTGCTTTTCATCTAAGCAAATATAAACCTTTATATCTAAATCATTCAAATACTTTTCCATTACTTCTTTTACTTCTGTCCAATCAAGACCTCCATTATTAGTACCTAGTTTAGGAAAAGCTATTGATTCTATATGTCTTTTCTTATAATTTTCTGCAAAATACTTTAATCCTTGTTCTATCCATTGTATTTTAGATGGAAACCTCCAATGTCCTTTAGTTGGAAAGTTTAATATCCATAGCTTATCTGAATATTCATATATACGTGGTATTCCTACTTTCATTTTTTTCTCTTTACACTTTTGAACATAATCTTCATACATTTCTGGATAACGCAACTTAAATTCTAAAGCTATTCCAGCACCCATTACCCCTGCACAATTAACAGTATTTACAATAGTTTTTGCAGGTGTATTAAATACTGTTCCATCATAATATTCTATCATTCATTTTCTCCTTTTATCTAAAATAGCAATTCATCTTCATTATTATCAATATCTTCACTTATACATATAACATTATTCATATAATATTTTATCTTAGATAAATTATCTTTTATATTTTTTATTTTTAACTCCCAAGCAAGACATAAGCAGTTATTTTTAAATTTTATATTTCCACTCTTAATAACATTGTTGTCTTTATCTAAGAGCTCAATTTTATGTTGATATTTTATAAAATTAAGATTTTAAACTTTCTATATAAAATTAGATTTTTTCTATTCCCTTCATCTACAATTTTAACACTATATTGTTCTATATCATATTTAATTAAGTATTCCTCTATACTTATACAATTATTTACATAAACAATTATCTTATTCCACTTTTCAATATTGCCTTTTAAAGTAATTACTATTATTTCATTTCCACTAATACTCTCATTACTTTTTGAACCTAATATGTTTTTATAATATACTTTTCTTTGAAAATCTTTTATCTCAATATTGTTAAAGTCAAATATTTCTACTTTATATTCATATTTAGTCCATGGCTTTTTAAATTCTAATTCAAGTATTATTTTATTTATATTTTCTTCATTGTTATTCTCAAAGTATAATTTATAATCTTTTATAAAGTTATTTTCTTCCCACTCATATTTAGCATTACTATTATCTTTATCAGAGAATAAGCTTGAATCAACTCTATATCTTTTATCATTACCAAAAATATTTATAGCTCTTTTCATATCAGCATCACATCTAAAGATAATTTCCTTTAAATAAGATAGAGAAACAGGCTTTTTACTTAATAACTCAGCTTGTCTCTTGTTAATAATATATTTTTTATCACTCCATGAAAATCTTCCAGTGTGAAAAATTGAATGCCAATCCATATTAGTAAAAAACTCTGCAGTATTTCCTATCTCTGACTTAGTTGCATTTCCGTCTGAAAATTCTGTATAATCTAAATATATTAATTCTTCATCAAATAATAAAAATACTGGTGTAGGAATATGTACTTTATTGCAATATTTTTTAAGCTTAATTCCTTCATTATTATATAATGTAGGTGTTTTTCCTCTATAATAAAATCTAACGCAATCATGTACATAATCTGTAGCTTTACTTAATACAGACTTAGCTGCTCCATCAATAAAATTAATCCTGTTATTTTCACAATATGTTCTGCTATACAAATATCCTTCTTTAAAAATATATTTTAAATTTGAAAAATCAGTAAAATGTAATAGTCCTCTAAAGTCATAAAGTCTTTTTAAAATGCTAACTTGCTTTCTAAGTTCTTTTTCATCAACCTTATATCCCATACAAATCACCCTTTTTACTACTTTATTTATATAAATAACATTATTTTTAAGTCATAAAAAAATTATAGTAAGTTTGTCTTTTTAATCTGATATTAAAGTGAATAAAAAATCATAATTTATCGTTAAATACTAACCTGATTTTACATATTTTCTTACTTATATTTTATCATATTTGTATCATTTTAGATATTTTACAACTAAAATAAAAGCAGATATTTCTACTCAAAAGTACCTACTTTCATATAGAATTACCTGCTTTTAAAAACTATTTTCTAGAATAACTTAATTAAATAATTATATGTTTTTTTAGTTAATTAATTTCTTTATACTTATCATATTGAATCACCTGTTATACTATCTACTTTCTAAAATGTCTTGGAATCTTTCTTTATACAATCTTTTATTTTAGATGTAAAACTACCAAATGATCCTAAATTTAATTTTAGCAACAATGCAACAATGGTTTTAGTACTTACTCCAAGATCATCTGCTAAATCCTTACAACTTATAAAGTTAGGTATTTCACTTATATTTTTTAATATATATTCATATACTTCTAATTGTTTTCCTGTAATTTTTGCTTTTTTACTTTCTATATCTTTAATTAACTTCTCTAAATGTCTTACATTAGGTTTACTTTCTAATGTTGCACTAACTTCCTCTAAAGTTTTTCTCTCTTCATTTACATTATTCTTTTCTGATATTAAAAAAATCTCTTCTTCTTCAAAAAGCTTATTTATATCTTCTAAGCCATCAAGCTTTTTCATAAACTCAGTTAACTTAGATATGCTTTCTATTGAATTCACATAATTTATATATTCTTTATGTAATTCTCCAAATACATTTGTTAAAGTTATTATAATAATACTTTTTATTTGCTCATTCATATCATTAGTAGATAATTTAAACTTACTTTCCCATAAGTTATTATCAATGGTTGTTATAAAACTATCCTTACTTTCTGTATACACTTCTAACTCATGTAATGCTCTAGTTGTTGCAATATAAAGTAATCTTCTATCTTCTTCATTATTTTCATATTCATTAGCATTAACAATAATAACATAATCAAATTCTAAACCTTTACTTAATCTAGCTGATAATATATTTATACCTTTTTCATATTTACAATATTCATTATCTATTAAATTTATAGAATTGCTATTAACAAGTTTTAATAATTTATCATAATATTCTCTTGCTGAACTTTCAGTTTTACATATTACTGCTATATTTTTGTCTTTACCAAGTTTATCATTGATATTGCTTGCTATAGCTTTTATTGTACTCTGCTCGTCCATATTCAAATAAACCTTTGGTTTTTCTGTTTCTCTATTAAAAGCAACTGGAATAGATTCTTTGCTAATAAAATAGCTTTCTAAAATTGCATTAGCATATTTAGTAATTGACATAGAATTTCTAAAGCTCTTATTGAGACAATAACTTTCAAAGTATGTGTATTTCTTAAACATTTCATTAATTTCATCTAATGATACAGTACTTTTATTTAAATTTACCCTTTGATTAAAATCTCCTACCAAAGTAAAAGATTTTGTTAATCCCTCTATAACTGCTATTTCTATATAGCTTAAATCCTGGCATTCATCTATTACTATATGCCTGTACTTATTTTTATTTTCATTTAGATTATAGTATAAATATAATATAGGAATATAGTCTATATTATTTATAGAATTTTCAAAAGTACTACTTATAATATCTATCTCTCTTTTACTAAGAATATATCCTCCTAACTTGTTAAGTAATTCTCTATCATTTAACAAGTTTTTATATAAATTAACTGCACTTAAATTACTTAAATTGTTTATATATCCATTTATAATCGTTAAGCATTGTTTTTTTAACCTTTTGATTCTTATAACTTGTTCGTCTCTAGTTAATTTTACTATCTCATTATATGTTATGGGATTCTTATTATATTTTTGTAATATTTCTATATTAGAGTTATATCTTTTTTCTATTAATTTAATATATTCTTCTGTTTTTTCTTTTAAGTATTTTTCCAAATATACTTTAAATCTTTCAATTCTATCATTTAATTTATAAGTACCAAATTGTTTGTACCATATACAATTTAAGTCTATACTATTTATTAATTCAAAATCATCTATTACAATATTTTCTTTTGGAATAAAATTATCTTGTATATAGCTAACATAATTATCTAATATTACTTTAAATGACTTCCTTGTTTTTATTTGTGAAGACTCCATACTTATCTCATCATCTATATTACTTCTATCCTCAAATTTCACTTGCAATATTTCTTCTGCAAACTCCTTAAATGTAAATTGTCTTACATTAAAATCATTTCCTAATTCAGTTAATATATTAGATGTATATCCTTGAAATACCTTATTAGGTGAAATAACTAATATCTCATCTTCCTTTAATTTATAATTATAAGATAAATATGCTAATCTATGAAATGCTACTGAGCTTTTACCACTTCCAGCACAACCTTGTACTATTATATTTTTTTCTATAGGCAGCCTAATTATTTTATTTTGATCTTTTTGAACTGTTTCAATAATTACACCTAATTTTTCGGTTTTATTAGTTTCTATTTTAGCTTTAACAAATTCCTCTTCATCCTTTTCAGTATAATTAGTGTAACTATATACATCTATAACTTTACTATTATTTATTGATATTTTTCTTTTTGTTTTAATATCTCCCTCTAAAATAATTTCTTTCCCTGAATTTTTATCAACATATTTATGTTTATATTCCCCACTATTATACATTTCATATATTTCAGCAATTGGAGCTGCCCAACTATAAATTATTGGTTCACCATTAATATCTATACTTCTTCTTCCTATATAAATAATTTCTTTTTCATTTTCTTCATTATATTCAATATCTAATCTTCCATAATAAGGTGCATATATTGAATCCTTTAAATTTTCCTGCTCTTTTATTGCTTTATTATATTTATTTTGATCTACTTTTTGATAAGTGTTTATGTCTTGTAATGAATAATCTTTAATTAATTTATCATTATTAATTATTTCATTTTTTATTAATGAAAGTTTATCATCTAATATTTTACTTTCCTCTTCTATTAATTTCCTCTTTATCTCCACCCTTTGCCCCCCTAAGCATCCTTAATATTATGTATATTATAAATTATTATTTTACTTTATGACAATATGGTATTTTATTTATAAACTTTGAAAATATAGAAATTAATCCAAAATAATATTTGATTATTTTTGGATTAATTCCTTTTATCTCTAATGTAAATCTGAATAATCTGCTTTTAAATATATTTTATAATTACTTAATTTTATATTATATTTATTCAACATTTTAATCAGTAAGTTTCTTATTCCATTTGCACTAAGGTTTGTCTCAACATAGATGTTAGCACTTTTTATTTCCCTTGCTGCTCTCATTGTCGGTAACTTTACTCTTGAAAAGTAAATAACTTTTTTACCATTCATTTTAGGATTATCAACAAAACTTCTAATCATATCTGAATCTTTTGTAGCCAAATAACTTATAGTTTCTACTAATGCGCTTTTCCAATCTTTTGTCTCAATTTTATTTCCCTCTATTTTAATAGCACATGGTCTTTTATGCGTTAAATCTTCATATAAGTTATGCTCTATTTCACTATCTACCAAATAATCACTATAGTTTGGTATAGACTTTTCATCAGTTTCTCCAATATCATTAAAATCTTTTTCTATATTTCTATCTTCTATAATATTATCTAAATCCGAAATCATCTCTTGTATTTTTTTACTTATAGAATCTAATTCTTCGCTATTTGTAGTTAACTCTGATACTTTCTTAAAATCTTTATTAGCAAAATACTTGCTTACCTTTCCACCAACTTGTTCTATAGCACCATCTATAGAAGTTGATAGTAAATCTAATACCTCTCTTATATCATCTATAGCCCCTGGTACTTCTTTTCCTAAAAATTCAAATACTTTTAAATCCATTATTTCTTCCCCCTTGTATAATATTTATAATTACTTTGTATAAAATAAATTTCTGTTAATCATAAATCTTATATTTCTTTGCTAACTAATAAATCCTTTAATGCTTTTAATTCATCTATGCTTAGTATTACACCTTTACCCATCTTTTCATGGTCTGATGACCATTCTCTTAAATCATACTTAGCATCCTTTCCATTCCAACTAATTAAGTTTAATTCCTTTTTCCATCCTTTTGCCGATTCAAATATAACTCCTATTGTTTCTTTAATTTCAAATTTAATATCCACCATATATCCCTCCATAATTTAAAATATTTATATTCTAACTATTAAATGGTTCAAGTATAAATTCATTAAGCTCATCCCTAACAGATCTCCAATTCGGGTAATTATTATCCAGTAATTCCTTAAACCTATCGCTATGAGTTTTTTCAAGTAGATGAGTCATTTCATGAACAACTACATATTCTAAGCACTTATATGGTCTCTTAGCTAAATATAGATTTAGCCATATTCTTTTTGCTTCACTATTGCAAGTTCCCCATTTAGTATTCATTTTTTTAACTCCCCACTCCTTCACTTCTACTCCTAGTATATGCTCCCATTTTGAGATCAGCTTTGGTATCACTTCTTTTATTTGTTTTCTATACCATTCATTTATTATTTCTTCTCTCTTTTCTATTGGTGTACCACGTTTAACATATAGAGTTAAATACCTTCTATTTTCTATTTGTACCTTAGAATAAGCGTTATCTCTTTCTATTACCCTTAGATTAAATCTTTCTCCCCATAAATAGTAACTTTCACCTGAAACATACTCTCTCTTTGATTGTCTATCTTGATTCGCAAACTTTTCTTGTTGCTTTTTAATCCATCTAAGTTTTGATACAATCAGTAAACGAATACTTTCGTCAGTTGTATTTACTGGCGCTGCAACTCTTACTCTCCCATCTGGGGGATAAACCCCTAGATGTATATTCTTTATATTTTTTTTTGAAACTTCTACTTCAATTCCATTTACTATCATGGTTTTGCCTCTCTTTAATATTCCTTTTGTTTAACTACTATTTCAAATATTTTTTCTAATAGCTCTTCATCTGGAATATGTCTCTTTATCAGTTTTTTCACTCTACGTTCTCTAATTTTATTGCCTCTCCATGAATCTGGTTTGTAATCTACTATATCTTCATGAACAGAAACAGCTATATCCTCATCTCCAATGTTATCATATAAAGCTCTAAGACCTGCTGTCTTATTTGTTCTTTCTGAATATTGCCTTGACTCTTCTGGATGTTTAGTTTTCTTCGCTAACTCAGCCATTTTCTCAAGATAAGTCTTATATTCTATTACTTCATCTTTTCTACTTCTTATTATTTCATCTAACAATAATGACATTTTCTCAAAATACTTTGGATTAGTAGGAGTTTCATCTATTATTAATCTTCTAACGTTGTTTTCAATAGTTTCTGCTACAGTCTCATTATTCTTTTTCATATTCTTAGGAAGATCCTCTACAAAATCACTACCTTTTTTAATCATTAAATCTACTAGTGATATGTCATCAAAAGCCGATAATACTTCACTTTCTTTTGCATCTATATAAGTATCTATTAAATGTCTCATTGCTGGCTCATAGATTTTTAAGTCAATATAATCACCACTAGCTAACTTTACTTCTGATCTTACTTTTTCGTAATAATCTACTTGAGTTCTTATAAGATTAGCTTGGTCCTTAGTATAGCCTGCCTTTAGCATTTCATTTGCTAAATTTGCATAAGCTCTAATTAATGATGCTACTGATTTATATAATGCTACTCTCTTTGGTTCATTATCTCTTAATTCTACCCTATCTTCAGTATTTTTAGCACAGAAATAATGTAAGAATTGTTGAGTTTCTCTTGGATATTCTACACCTTCACAAAGAGCCTCAGCAGTTTCTAAAGCTTCATCTAACTTTTCCTTTGCTTGAGTTAATCTATTTTTCAGTAATCCTTCTATATCTGCCTTTTCATAATTATCAAAAGCATTAGTTGTATAATCATTCATTGCTGATTCAAGACTTTTAAATAAATCTTTATAATCAATTATATAACCAAATTCCTTATCATCACCATCTAATCTATTAACTCTACATATCGCTTGGAATAATGCATGGTCTCTCATGCTTCTGTCTATATATAGATAACTAGCTGGTGGTGCATCAAATCCAGTTAATAGCTTATCAACTACTATTAAAAGTTTCATTTGAGCAGGATGATTTATAAATAATTCTTTTACTTCCTTTTCGAATTCATCTGGCTTCTTTCCATTTAACATTTTGTTGTATATTTCATATTTCCTAAGTCTCTCAGTTGCTCCTTCACCTTCACCTAATGATTCACCTTTTATATCACTAATATTAGGAGTATATGAAGTTACTATTGCACACTTAGTAAAACCTTGACTTGTAAATATTTCATAGTATTTACAAGCTTCATATATTGTGCCTGCAACAAGCATTGCATTGCCTCTACCATTTTTTAAACGGTCTTTAGTTTCCATATCTAAAATAATATCAGCAGCTATTTTCTCTAATCTTGCCTTTGAACTAAATACACTTTGAAGATTTCCCCATCTCTTTTTAAGTTCTGCTAGTGCTACATCTGTAAGGCCATTAGTTTTTGAGTCAAACCATTGATCTATCTTCTTTTGAGAAGTAATGTTTTGCTCAACATCTCTTGCTTCATATCTTAAATCTAAAACTACTTTATCTTTAACAGCTTCATCAAATCTATATTTGTGTATATACTCTCCGAATGTTTCTATACTACTCTGCTTGTCTTCTTTTAAAAGTGGGGTACCAGTAAAACCTATAAATAATGCATTAGGAAGTATAGTCTTCATAGCTTCATGAAGTTTTCCTGATTGAGTTCTATGACATTCATCTACTAATACATAAATATCACCTTTAGCTATAAAATCCTTTGGAAGATTTGATTTTAATTCTTCAAAATAATCTTCATAAGCTGCTTCTTCTTTCTTACCAAATTTGTGTATAAGAGAGCATAGAAGTCTTGGATTTGATTTATTTAGTTTTTCAAGTAAATCTCTTCCGCTTTTAGTTCTATAGATTTCTTCATCTACACCTTTATATACTTTTTCAATTTGTTGATCTAGTTCTTCTCTATCTGTTATTACAAGTACTCTTGCATCGCTTTTGTTTTCCATTATCCATTTAGTAAGCCAAACCATTGTTAAGCTCTTACCACTACCTTGTGTATGCCATATAATTCCACCTTCACGTTTTTTAACATTTACATGAGCAGACTTTACTCCAAAATACTGATTTGGTCTACAAGTCTTTTTAATTCCTCTATCATAAACTATAAAATCATAAATAATTTCTAAAAATCTTTCTTTAAAACATAATCCTATTAAATGCTTATGCAATACATTATCAACATTCTTACATAACTCACTTACTTTTTTTGCTACAGTATCATCTGTAATCTTTTTCTGATATTCCTTATCTTCTTTCCAAGTTAAATAATATTTTTCTGTTGTTCCAATAACTCCATATTTAGCACCTTGAGTATCATTTCCTGCAATAACTAATTGTATAGTATTAAAGAATCCCCTTATAAAAGTATCCTTTTGGTTATCAAGATTTTGACGAATTCCTTCTGATATAGAAACTGTACTTCTCTTTAACTCAATAATACCTAAAGCTATTCCGTTTACATAGAGTACAACATCTGGCCTTTTTATATTATTTCCTTTAACAGTGACTTCTTCTGCTATATAAAAATCATTACTATAAATATCTTCAAAATCTATAAAAAAAACTGTTTTCGGTTTATCAGTAACATATACCTTCTTTTTTACTCCATATCTTAATAATGAATAAACTTCTTTATTAATTTCAAATAAACTCTTTGTTTGATTTCCACTAACTTTAATTAATTCAGCAATAGCCAATTTAATTAATTCAGAATCATAACCTTTTTTTACAAGAAACTTTCTTAAGAGTTCTTCATCAATATTACTATTTTCTTCATCCTTTAGATTACCTAAAGATTTATAGCCAAGTTGTTCAGTAAATAACTGAACAACTCTTTCTTGGCACTTCTTCTCTCTTTCCCCTACACGACTCATACTATTCTCCTTTTACCAGTTAATAATTCCTCCATCATTCCATTCTTAATACTCTTATATTTATCAAGCTTCTTCTCTAGCTTTTCTATTTCTTTATCCATATCTGATAATATTGTAGATATTTCCTCTCGTTCATTAAAATCTATTGGTAACATTATCTCTATATTTTTAACTATATCTCCACTAAGATTAGGTTGCCCACCTTGAGTGTACGTTTTTATAATCCAATCTTTCTTGAATTGCATCCATTGAAACATAAATTCTCTTGTTCCTCTCATATCAGTATCTATAGCTAGAACTGCTTGATTTATAGCTGCATCAATTTTTGTAATTGCAGCTATGCCAGCTGTAGCTCCATATAATGCAATTAACAAAGTATTCTTTTTTACCATTTTAGCCGAAGAATGCTTTAAACCTTCTTCAGTTATTCTTCCTTCAACATTTGTTATCATCTTTCTATTTAAATCACTCGACGTAATCCACTTTATATTTCCACCATAATATTTTGAAACATTTGTCAATGGCGTACCACCTGAATATATATTAGTAGCTAAATCACATATTTTACAACATATCCATTCTTCATTAAATCCATCTAATCTCTTCTTACCAGTTAAAAGTTCTTCCATAGCTCCTTCTTTTATTAATTTCTTTTTATTTATAAGTTTTTCAAGTGATAAAATTAAATCATCTATATCAGAAAGAGCTTTTGCTATAGCTTTTTGCTCTTCTTTACTATGTTTTACTTTCAACTCGTAATTTTCTATCACTGACAGTTGAACTCTCTTCTGACCAGCACTACCAACCATTTCTCTTTCAAGTCTTTTTCTGAAACTATTTAATTGTGTTTGATAAAAGACATATCGTGATATAGAATCTCTATTTGCTCTAAGTACATGAAACTCTGTGCTACCGAATCCTTTTATTGTTGGTAAGTTATCTAAACAAGCACCTTTACCATTTTCAAAGCAAGGAGTTATTTTGGCTACAAGAACATCATCTTTCTCAAAATAAGTCAATCCTTTTTTTACATCTTTATATTGAATAATTTTATTATCTGTTATCATTCCATTTTCAGAAACTGATTCCATTGGTATAAAGGAAACTAGCTCATTTTCTGATATACTTTTCTTGCTAATATTTTTTTCTAATAAACATCCCAACTTTATCTTTTCATTTCCTACCATTGATATCCCATCCTTTTTAAATGTTCTTCAACTTTTTCTTCTAATATTTTCACATCTGACTCTATCTTTGGCATAGTCAACTCATATCTTTTAGCAAGTTCCAGTATCCTTGAATTCAAAATTTGTGATATATCATCTAATAATCCCTCTATATTATCAACTAATACAGCTATCCATTTATCATTAACAACTATATCCTTTATTTCATCTACAGAAAGTTCTACATACTTCTTTATTATCTTTTTATCTAGCTCATCCTTTATAGTCTTTATTTTTTTATCAAATTCTGAAGCATCATTTAATAATGATAGATATTTATTTAAAACTTCTAATTCCTCTTTGTAGTCAACTAATGACTTTATTTCCTTTATTCTTTTAGTTAGGTTTGCTTTTGATATCTTGTTGTCATTTATAACTTCTGAAAGTAATCCATCCTCTCCACTATGCTCTTCCATTATTTCTTCTTGTGCTCTTATAATCTCATCTTTTTTGACTTCTAACTCTTCGATAGCTTCCTTCTCATCTTTGAAGTACTTATTTATTAATAATTCCTTTGGTATAAGTTTACCTTCATATCCTTTTGGATTCTTTGACTTTTGAATTGTTCCATCCTTTTTCTTAGTTTCTGAGTATATCCATTCATACTCATTACCTACTTTCCATCCATCTGAAGCTATAAGGTACACATCATCATGCATTATTTCATTCCAATATGATATTAAGCCTTGATACACATCATACTCATTTATTAATTCTACTGATTTAAAGCTTTCTAATATATCTTCAGAAATATTATTTATAATATACTTTGGTTTTGTTTCCTTAGAAATATTTAAAAGAATTTCTTTATTTCTTTCTATCCATTTATTAAATACATTGTATACTTTTTCTTGATGAGCAGTAAACTCATGATAATTGAATATTGTATCTTTAATATGATTTTCTTCTATATTAAGATTCGAATATCCCTCTCTATCTCCATATGAAAATAATACTTTCTTTAATGTAGGATATACCTTCCAATACTCTTCTAGCTTTTCAATATCTCTATTAGGTATTCCTCCTAGCAAATGTGCTGATATATCTTGAATATCTTCTTCTTCACTGGAATCTATATATCTTGGAATATTTAAGTTGTATTCATTCTCTTCTGCAACTTCTTTCATCGATACCATTCTACTGTATTTAGGTATATCTATTTGTTTTTCAAATACATCTACTATCTTATGAATATCTTGCTCTCTTAATCTATTTTTATTACTATCTTTAATAAATCCTTTGCTTGCATCTATCATAAATATCCCTTTACGTGATTCAGCATTCTCTTTATCAATTACAATAATACATGCAGGAATACCAGTTCCATAAAAAAGGTTAGCTGGAAGTCCTATAATTCCCTTTATTAATCCTTTTTTAATAATATTTCTTCTAATTTCTTCTTCTGCATTTCCTCTAAATAAAACTCCATGAGGTAAAATTACTGCAGCCTTACCATTTCTTGAATTTAAAGACTTTATAATGTGAAGTAGAAAAGCATAATCACCATTTTTTTCTGGAGGTACACCGAACCCTTTAAATCTTTCATAAGTTTCATTTTCTGTATCTACTCCATTACTCCATGACTTTGTTGAAAATGGAGGATTTGCTACAACATAATTAAATCTTTTTAGTTTTGTTCCATCATTTTCATCTTTAAAATATGGGTTTGATAATGTATTATCCTGCCAAATTTCTGCTGTTTCTTTACTATGCATAATCATATTCATCTTTGCTAACGCAGCAGTTGCATTATCCATTTCTTGACCATATATAGTTACATTGCACTTTGCTTCATCTGCTACCTTTATAAGTAGGGACCCTGATCCACATGTTGGATCATAAACTGTTATTGATCCCTCTGTTATCTTATCAATACCTAACACTTTTGATAGAACTCTTGAAACTTCTGCAGGAGTATAAAATTGCCCTTTACTTTTTCCTGATTCAGTGGCAAAATTTCTCATTAGATACTCATATGCATCACCTAACAAGTCATCTCCTTCTGCTTTATTGCTTCCGAAGTTCATCTTTTGATCTTGGAAAATATTAATAAGATTTGTTAACTTATCAACCATTTCCTTACCCTTACCGATTTTATCAGTATCATTAAATGAGGCTACATCAATAACACCTTTTAAGTCATTAGCTTCTGCAAGTTTTGCTATAATTTTATCTATCTCTTCACCTATATTAGGATTTCCTTTTACTTTTATCATATCATCAAAGCTTCCGCCTTCTGGGACCTCTATAAGAAAATCATCATCTACTTTACTCTTATCAGTAACATATTTAACGAATAATAAGGTTAATATATAATCTTTATATTGGGATGCATCCATTCCCCCTCTTAATTCATCACAACTTTTCCATAATGAGCTATATAATTCACTTTTCTTAATTGCCATGTGCTCTATCCTCCAACACTTTATATTAATTTATTATCTATTTTTATTCTTAATTATTTTTACTTTAGCTTTGGTATTATCTAAATAAGAATAATTTAAACTTATACTTTAAAGTTACAATACTTCAAAAATGTCTTTTATGTTCATTTTATCATATAAATCAAATTTAAGATTATCTATTTTTCTTTGTATTTCTAACATTTGCTCCTTTAACACTCTCTCTTGTTCTCTGTAGTTATTGATAATTATATTTTGATTTTCTATATCCATATCTACTAATGGCACTTCCTTTAAATCTTTAGGATTTATCATAGCTACAGCTGTTCCACTTTTTCTAGTAGCTATTAAATATTCACCTATGGGACTTTCTAAGAACTCTTTCACATATTCTGGATTATAATTAGATTTTAGTCTAATACCAATGAAGTTTTGTGATATTAAAATATCCTCCTCATGTTCTGGAATAATACATATTTTAGTTGTACCTCTATTTGATATTATTATATCTCCAGGCTGAACCTTATAAGCTTCAATTCTAGCATTATTTTCTATTGTATATCTTGGTATAGAATCTATATCTAGCTCTCCATCTTTAATATCAGCAAAATTTATTATTTTATAATCACCATTTTCATCCTGAACATTCTTACTTGTAACATTTATTCCTCTATAAAAGCTACCTATATCCCCTAATGTTTTTGTTGTATTTAATTTGTCTATATGAATTTTGACTTTGCCATAGTTTGAGGTTTCAAATTCAGTTCTAACAACATTTCTACTTGGTAGAAGATTTGCATTATCTATATCACTTAAATTTAATATAGAACTTATACCATCAACATTTCTTTTATTTCTATAGATATCTAGAATAGTATTTATATTTTCATCATTTAAAATGTTTTTACCTCTTCTTACATTTTCATATAAATAATCAGCATTAATGAATTGTATCTTATTTTTCATTTCATCACTTTTATTCATATTAAACACTATCATTACACAAGGTATTGCTGTATTACTAAATAATCCACTAGATAATTCTATTACAGATTCAATATAATCAAAGCCTATAATTTTCTTTCTTAAAACTTCCTCTGAACCTGCTCTAAATAAAGTTCCAAGAGTTGTTATTATTACTGCTTTTCCATTTTCTTTTAATGACTTTAATGCACTACTTATAAATAACCAATCTGAATTTGATACTCCTGGAGTTCCATATATAAATCTTCCATACTTATCATTTAATATTTGATTTTCTTTATCTTTCCACGGCATACTAAATGGAGGATTCATTATAATAAAATCAAATTTCTTAAGCGTATTATCTCCATCTTTAAATATTGGATTTACTAATACATCCCCAACTCTAATATCAGCTGACTTTATTCCATTTATGAACATTCTTATACATGCTATACAATAAGTTTTTAAATTTACCTCTTGACCATAAACCTTAAGTTCATTTCCATATCCCTTAGAAAAATTATAAGCTTCAATAGCTCCTCCACCAATACCAAATACACCATCGTAAAATTCACCATTCTTAGGTTCTATAATCTCTACTGCTAATTTGTTTATAAAGTTTGGTGTTGTATCCTCAGTAAAACTTTTCCCTGCTATTTCTGACACAATTTCTAACATATACTCAAAAGCATCTCTATACTGAATTTCATTTATAAAACTACTCTTTAAAACAACAATAATTTTAGCAATATCTTCATTTGATAACTTCAAATTATTTAAATAAGATACAGCACCTTTTATTTCTTCAACCTCTTCAGCAATGATATTTAATGCATCTTTAACAGCTTTTTTAACATCACTACTATTTAATATTAAATCTAAACTTACTTTTCCAGTTAAATCTATATTAGAATAATATCCAAGTAATAATAACGTAGCTGTATTAGGTCCTAACTCACTGACTTCCACTGTTCCTCTTTGAATGTCTAATATTTCCGAAATAACTTTCTTAACTTTTTTCATGTCAATTCTCCTTACTATCTTTTAATAATTTAATTCCTAACTTATTCCTTATGGATTTTTATTTCATTTGTCTATGTTTTAATCATACTATTAAAATATTTTAATGTCAATACTTTATTTTAATAATTAAATTACTAACTTTTAATAATGTTTGCTTATAACTTTAACATTGTTATGAATGCTATTTCAATCTAAATTCTCATAATTTATATTCAATTAAATTAAGCTTTGTTTTAGTAAACTGTTGAAATTTGATTAACCTCTATGAATATGGTTATAATATATAATATAACTACTATTTAGGAGGTTTTTTATGCCAAGAGTTAATAATGTTATTCAACAAGTTTCACAATTGAATACGCATGAGCAAGAGAAGTATTTGATTTTTTAAAGACTGTATTGATGTCAAATGGAATAACTAACTCTATAGACGAAGAAATCGCTGAAAATAGATTTAACAAGGGGAAGTATTGTCCTTTTTGTAATCATGATAAAATATCTAAGTACGGAAAATATCATGGTAAGAATGGCGTTAAACAAAGGTATAAATGCCAAAATCAAGAGTGCAAAAAAACTTTCAATGATTTTTCCAAATCCCCAGTTTCAAGTAGTAAAAAAGGGATTAGATAAATGGCTACTATATGCTCAATGTATGATAAATGGTAACACTATTAGGCAATGTGCCGAAATTGTTGAGATTAATATCGCAACAGCTTTCTTTTGGAGACATAAAATTATAGATGCTATTAGAAAATTTATTGGCTACGGCTCTCTTGAGGGTGTTATTGAACTCGATGAGACATACTTTGCCCTTAGCTATAAAGGTAATCATAGCAAAAGTTCTAATTTTACTATGCCAAGGGAAGCGAGAAAACGTGGTAAAGAAGTAAATACACGAGGTATATCAAAGGAATTTGCCTGTGTATTATGTGGTGTAGATAGATTAGGAAATATATATACTGGTTTAATATGCGATGGTAGACCTAACTATACTGATATAGATAGGGCTTTATCAGAGATTATTGAAGAAAATTCTATTTTATGTACTGATAAGCATAGGAGTTATATCCCCTTTGCGGCTCAACATAATTTTAAATTACATCAAATTAGGGGTGGTAGAAAAACTGTGGATATTTATAATATTCAAAGAGTTAATGCTTTTCATAGTAGCTTAAAAAGATGGATAAGGAAGTTTAATGGTGTTTCAACTAAGTTCCTAACAAACTACCTATTTTGGTATAAATGGACCCAATTATTTAAAGCAGAAATGGAAAGGAATAAACCTAAAAAGTTATTTATTCATGCTAATTCAATACATTCTATATCTTTAATAAAGGATTTTAAGATTAGAAGACCAATATATGTATAAATAGCAAAATTTATTTTAAATTTACTATTTTTAGAATATAATAAATATAATGATTGATGAATAATTGTATTAATTAGCGAATCATTTTGTTATGCAAGATACATAAATTTATAATAATAGACCAGCTAATAATAGTCAAGTAAAATATAAAAAAATAATTTTAATAAAAAATTGCATGACAAAT
>ERZ857998.1297-NODE-1297-length-29037-cov-47.969981_pt1 | contig 29037 bp, 24 predicted proteins | sample MGYA00519954_ERZ857998 | MGnify/ENA primary metagenome ERZ857998 (study PRJEB31778, sample SAMEA3449424) | human gut metagenome | biome: human gut; feature: human-associated habitat; material: faeces | place: United Kingdom | collected 2010/2012 ...
CACGGTGGTGTGAGAGGACGGAAAATAAAATAATTATTTTCCTCCTACTCGATTTTCATGATAAATAAAAATTTATTTTATATAATTTAATTATAAAAGAGCTATAAAAAATTTAAGTTAAATTTGGGTTTGGAGGAATAATAAAATGAATAGGAATATAGAAAAAGTAGTTGAAGGCTTAAAGAAAAATAAGAAAAGGATAATTAAAGGTGTTTCAATATTTGGAGTTAGTATAATTGGATTAGGAATAGCAGGTTTAGTAGGGATATATAATATAGCAAAAGGAAATATTAATTATACTGAAGAACAAGCTAAAGAAATAGCACTTAAATTAGTCCCAGGAGAAGTGGTTAGAATTAGAAAAGATTTAGATCTAGAATATTGTACTTTTGAATATGAGATAAAAATAAAAGATACAAATAATATGCTTAGAGAAGTTAATGTTGATTCAAATTTAGGAGTTATTACAGATTCAGATTATTATAATGACTAAAGATATAAAAAGATATTATTAAGAAAAAAGTTTTATAATAAATTATATTGGGAGTTTAAACAAAGGGGGTTTTTATAGTGAAGAGTATATTAATAGTTGAAGATGAAGTTAATATTTCTGACTTTATAAAATTAGAATTAGAATATGAGGGTTATAATGTCTGTGTTAAAAGTGATGGTAGAGATGGATTACAAGAAGCCTTAAGAGTCAATTATGATTTGATAATTTTAGATATTATGCTTCCATCAATGAATGGGTTTGAAATATGTAGAAGATTAAAAAAAGAAAAAAGTACCCCTGTAATAATGCTTAGTGCAAAGGATAGCGTAATGGATAAAGTTAATGGCCTTCAGATTGGAGCAGATGATTATATTGCAAAGCCTTTTGCAATAGAAGAATTACTTGCTCGCATTGAAGTTGTTATGAGAAGACAAGATAATTTTAATAGTTATCTAGTTAAATTTAAGGACATTTTAATTGATAGAAATTCTAGAACGGTTAAGAAAAATAATGAAGAAATAAGTTTAACTAATAAAGAGTATGAGCTTTTAATGCTTCTCATGGATAATAAGGATAAAGTAGTTACAAGAGATGAAATATTACAAAAAATATGGGGCTATGATTTTGAGCCAGAAACTAATGTTACAGATGTTTATATTAGATACTTAAGAACAAAGCTTAATCCAATGAATAAAGAAGAATATATTCAGACTGTAAGATCAGTTGGTTATATTATGAGGACATAATATATGAAGAAAAGAAAGCTACCAATATTTTTAGAGTTAACAAGGGGATCCCTTTTAATAATAATTTCAATATTAGCTATATATACTATTATACAATTAGTTACTTTTTGGTCCTTTAGCAGTGAATATGAAAATGAATATTTAATAGATAAGTATAATGAAATAGTTAGTCTTTCAAAAAATATAAATATAGAAATTTCAGAAACAGGATTTAATGAATATTTAAAAGCTCTAATTGAAGGTGAAAATGATGAACATGTTAGGATTTATTCAGAGAATAAATTATATTATGAAGATAAAAATGAAGTATGGAATAAAATAGAGTATACTAAAGAAACTAATATTGTAGAAGTAGAGGTAAAGGTTAGGTTTATTAATTTCGATACATATAGAATATTGAGTGGACCATTAAATATAAATGGGAATAAGTATAATTTACAAATAATTCAAGAGAGTGACTTGTTTGATGATTTTATAGAAAGTTATTTTCCTATTTTAGTATTTATATTAGTTTTAGGAATAATTTTAAGTGTAGTTGGAGCTATGTATGTTTCAAGGAATTTTATAAAAAGACTTAAAGGTTTGACAGCAACTATGAATGAAATAAAAGAAGAAGGAGTTAATAAAAGAGCAGAAATTTCTGAATTAAATGATGAAATAGATGAAGTAAAAGTTGTTTTTAATTCAATGATGGATGAATTAGAAGAGGCATTCGATGAACAAAGCAGATTTGTATCTGATGCTTCACATGAGTTGAAAACACCATTAACAGCTCTTCATGGACACTTAAGCATGCTTAAAAGATGGGGAAAGAACGACAAAGAGCGTTTAGAGAAATCATTAGATATATGCTTAAATGAAGTTGAAAGATTAAAGAAAATAGTAAATGATATGTTATTACTATCTAAAGCAGAAAAAACAGAAATAAATTTAAGTGAATTAGAAGAAATAAACCCTAAAATAATAGTACAGGAAGTGATAGAGCAATATAAAGTTTTAAATTCAAATGTAAAATATACTATTAACATTGAAGAAAATATGAAAATAAAAATTGATCCAAATGATTTGAAGCAATTGTTAATTATATTTATTGATAATTCAATTAAGTATAATGATAAAGAAAATATAGAAATTCACATAAGTTTAAGAAAAACAAAGGATAATTTTAAATTAGAAGTTAAAGATAATGGAATGGGAATACCTAAGGATGAAATAAGAAAGGTTATGAAAAGATTTTATAAAGTTGATAAGTCTAGAATAAATAATAATTCTTTTGGAATTGGGTTATCTATTGCAAATAGAATAGCAAATAATTATAATGCTAAAATTCATATAGAAAGCGAATTAGATAAATACACAATGATAAGAGTATATTTTTAAATTTTTATAAGAATATAAATATTATATACAGGAGGATAAAATGAAAAAAGTAGTATTAGCAACAATTATAATAAGTGTTAGTATGAGCCTAGTAGGGTGCAAAAATTCAAAAACATTAAATAATGGAAATGAAACTAATAAAAAAGTAACAATTGAGCAAGCAAAAGAAATAGCTTTAAAACATGCAAATTTAACAAGTGATAAAGTCTCATTTATAAGAACAGAAACTGATATTGATAATGGAGTAGAGAAATATGATATAGAATTCTATTATGAAAATAAAGAATATGATTATGAAATAAATGCAGCTAATGGTGAAATAATAGAATATGATTATGATGTAGAAAATTATAATATACCTACTAAAGAAGATTCTAATAATATAGTTAATAACCAACAATCAAATAATATAGATGGAAATCAACAATTAAATCCATATGAAACTTCAATAACAGTTGAAGAAGCAAAAGAAATAGCTTTAAAACATGCAAACTTAACAAGTAGTCAGGTTTCCTTTGTGAAAAGTGAATTTGATTTTGATGATGGAGTAAAAAAATATGATATTGAATTCTATTATAACAATAGGGAATATAATTATGAAATAGATGCCAATACAGGTAGAATACTAAGTTATGAACAAGATTAAAAATATATAAGGTTAATTTTCAAATAAAGTTCTAATCTTTAATGAGTTTAGAACTTTTTTCTTTTATATTAATACTTGGAATAAAAAAATATAAAAAACATAAGAAAATAATATAAAATTTATGTATATAATGTTAAAAAATATATATTTTCAAAAAAAATATGATAGAATGAATATCTATTATTTGATACAATAAAATATTTACTGATTATTTAAATATATTAGCGAGGAGGTTTATTTCATAATGTTATATAAAGAATAAAAAATCAGTAAATAATTTTTATTAATATAAATAATTAATGCTATCTAGGGGGACATACGGTTGAAGAAACTAATTGCAAGCACATTATTATTTACTATGCTATCAACTAATATAGCAGAGGCTATGCCAAATGATAGTACTTTAACTAATATGGATGTAACACAAAGTATGACTAATAATATAGTTACTACACAAACAGTTAACGTTAATAATTTTAATGATTTAAAGCAATATAAGGATACCTCAGATATAACAATTGAAATCAGTGGTAATATTACATTAGATGAAAAAATAGAAATGACAGGTAGCAATGTCGTTATTAATGGTAATGGATTTGAAATAGATATAAACGAAAATAAAACAAAACTTGAGAATAAGTTTGTTATAAAAAGAGGAAATAATGTATCAATAAATAATATATCTATAAAAAACTATATTACTAGTGGAATTTTGCTTTATGAAGCTAATAATGTTTCTATGTCTGATATTAAACTTATAGGAAATACAACTAGCGTAGCTGATGATAAGAGTAAGGTAGGTATAGACTTACATAAATCAACAGCAACCTTAGAAAAAATTAAAAGTGAAAACCATAGGTATAGTGGTATAAGATTAAGAAATCAATCAGGAATTACACTAAAAGGTGGAAATATTCATATTAATGATGTTTCAAATCTTGAAAGTCAAGTTGTAGATGGTGCAGCTGGTAACGATATTATTGATGATAATAACACATATACTGAATGGAGTAAGAAGGAAAGTACAAATAATAATACAAATGTTACTACTAGAAGTACTATATATAAGGTAAAGACAATTGCAACAGCAAATAATTTAGATGAATTTAAAGCAGCAATAAAAATACCTAATTCCATAATTACCCTTACTAATAATATAACATTAGATGGAAATATAGAAATAAATCAAAAAAATATTATTATAAAAGGTAATAGTAATGAAATAAGCTTAGGCAATAAATTTAGTTTAACTGTAAAAGCAGCAAGTAATGTTAAAATAGATGATGTTACAATAAAGGATTATAAAGGTACAGGCCTTACAGTATATACTTGTGATAATGTAGAGCTAAATAATATCCACCTTATAGGTAAAGATGCATCAGTACCTAAAGAGGAAAGAAGTACAGTTGGATTAGATATATATAATTCTACAGTAAAATTAAGTAATATAGAAACTAAAAATCATTTATACAGAGGAATCCAAGTAAGAAAAGAATCAACTGTAGATATATTAACTGTTAATATTCACAATAACGATTCTGTACATATGCAAAATATAATAGCATCAGGAGAAAACCCAAGTGCTATTAATGACTCTAGTAATGTATATTTACCAGGTAATAAGTATTCAGAAGGTAAGGATGAAAAAATAGATTATTATTCTCAAAAAAATATAACTATAAATTCAGTTACTGACCTAAAGAATAATATAAAAAATAGTGGTAATGTTCTTACTCTTAATAGTGATATTAAGGTTGAAAAAATTGATTTAGAGCAAGGCAAGGATGCTATAGAATTTGAACTGGCTTCAAGTGTTGTAATAAATGGTAATGGAAGAACTATTGATTTAAATAATCTTGGAAGTATTACTTTAAAAGGTAAGGATATTAGATTAATAAATGTTAATGTAAAGAATTCTAAGGGCCATTCAATTAATATATATAATTCTAAGAATGCTTTATTAGATACTGTAAAGGTAGAAAATTCATCTAGAACAGGAATTTTTGTTAATGGTAGTTCTGTAAAATTACAAAATGTTACAACTATGAATAATTCAGAAGGCGGAATTGCTATAACAAGATCTAGAACTCTTTTAGGATCCGGTTATTCAGATTCATATGTTGAAGTTGTTGGTACTATAACACAGAAAGAACCAAATATAAATGTTAATGTAAAGAACTTAGAGATGACAGATGGATATATTCAAAAAAATCAATTTGTTTATCCAAGTAATACTTATGATAAATATGAAAATGATAAAGAATATAAGGTTTTAAGTGAGTATTATTTAAATTACTTTAATATACAAGGTGAAGAAAGAAATAAGAAATACGAAGAACAAGATATTGACTATATGATGATTAAACAAGTCATAGATGTCACAAAAAATACTGAGGTTTTAGATGAGAATGGTAATCACATCCAACTGGTTGGGGATGGAGTTGCTGATGAAACTGAAAAGATAGAAAAGTTAATTAAGTATGCTGCATCAAATGGTAGAGAATTATATTTCCCTCAAGGAACATATAAAATAACAAGGGATATAGATTTATCTAAAATACAATTACCTGCTTTATCTAACTTTAAGATAAGTGGAGATAAAAAAGGACTTTCTATTTTTGATGGTACCTCTAATACTGAAAAGATGCTGAAATTAATGTATGCTGAGTATAGTGGTGCAGTGAACTATGTTGAAATAGAAAATATAGTATTTAATAATGTGGGACTTGAAATAAATGGTCCATATAAAAAAGGAATTATTATAAAAAATAATACCTTTATGAATGGTAACTATACTAGAGAAAAGAGAGCAGACGGAAGTATATCAAAAGCTACAATGGAACCATATATTATGGTTAAAAATAATAAGTATAAAATAGAAAATAATATTTTCTTAAGAGGAACTAATTATCCAGGTAGAGGTGTAGCAACATATAGAACTAAAAACACTAATATAAATAACAATTTCTTTGGAGATTTAGATGGTGCTGATGCTGCAGCTAAAATGCTACCACCAGAAGTAATAAGTAGATTAGCAATTATAAAAAGCTCAAATTTAGTTGAAGGACATCAAGGTAATTTCTTTACAGCTATAAATAATGAAAGATATGACACTAATGTTCTTATATCTAACAATTATTTTGATATGGTAAAAACAAGAAATATACTTAGTGATTTCCCAACAGATGTATTAGTATCTGGTATAAACGTTCCAAAAGAAGGACAAAGAAGAGACCATATAATTTATTCTAAGAGCTATGATACTTTAAATATAGTTGGAAACTATTTTAAGGGAATGGAAAATGGAGCTGCTGGTGGAGTTAAAATAAGAAACGGAAATAATGTTTACGTAGGTTCTAATTATTTTGATGATGTTCCATTATTAACATATATATATGGTGATTTATCGAGAGATGATACTTTACTTCATAACACAGTAATATATAATAACTTATTCCATACAAAAACTAATTTTGGTGGAGAAGGAACAGGAATATTATATTACCAAAGTTTTAGAGATGGAGATACTCTTGAGTTTAATGTAAAGAATAGTGACGGAACTGTTACAAAGGACGTATGGAAAGATGCTTATGGTGATGTTCAAAACTTTATAATGTATAATAATTCATTTTTAAGTGATGAGAGAGATCAAATTACTATAAGTGGTAGAGCACAAACAGCATATAAAAACAATGAGTTCTTAGCTTATGGAAATACTTATATGGAAAGTTTTAAACCTGTAAATTATAATACTAAAGGCAACTTAGGAATACCTGAAGTAAGTGAACAGCTTATACTTTCTAAAGTTAATGATGGATTTAACACATACAAAGACAGAATTATCCCATTAACACCACCTGAGGTTGATTATACGTATCTTAAAGAGGCTATAGCTGAAGCAGATAGCTTCTATCAAGATATCCTTAACAATAGTTTAATAGGAATTATAGGTGGACAGTATTCTGAAGAGATTGCAAATGAATTAAAAGAGCTTTTAGATAAAACTAATAACTTAATTAGTACAGGTGCTTTAAATCAAAGTGAAACAAATAAAACTCTTACATTAATTAAAGAGACACTTGAAAAATTAAAGAATGCTATCAATCCAAAAGGAGATGCACCAGTTGTTTCAAATGTAACTGATATCCAAATTAACGAAGGTGATATAGTTGACTTTATGCAAGGAATTACTATTACAGATGATAGAGATACTATGGAACAATTAGATATTAAGATTGATTCAGGAGATTTTAACAATTTTGTCCCAGGCACATATGTTATAAAATATACAGTAACAGATAGAGATGGAAATGTTATAACATTTACTCGTAATGTAATAGTACTAAAAGTCGAAGGACCAATAATATCTGAGCCAGATATCGATATTGACAAACCTAATGAGGATAATAATTCAAATGGAGATAACAATCTAGGTGAAGATAACAACCTAGATGGAGATAATAACTCGAATATCGATATATCAAACGGCAATACATCAAATAACAATGGGTCAAATGATAGTATATCAAATGGCAATACATCAAATAATAATATATCAAATGCTATTGTATCAAACAGCAATACATCAAATATAATTGACTCAAATGACAATGCATCAAATAATAATAACATTGTTGAAGAAAATTCAGCTAATTATTCAATGCGTGATACAAGTAAAGGGAATAGATTCTTAGCAATGTCAAAACGTATTGTAAAGAATCCATTTAGTTGGTTATTCTTAATATTATTATTAATATTACTACTTCTTTTATTAAAAAGAAGAAAAGAAGAAGAAAACAATGTAAATAATAAATAAAAATTCTATTATAATAAGATATTTAGAATTTGCCCTATAAGGTAGGAAACAATATAAAGTCCTACATTATAGGGCATTTATTTTAATCTTAAATAAATAATAATTATTATTAGTTGATAAGTAATATTTATTGGGATATTATAAGAGTATATTAAATGAAAAGAATACAGGTATAGGGAGAGTTAATTATGAAAAATTTATTTAGATGTAATATATGTGGATATGTGCACGAAGGTCTTGAAGCACCAGAAGTTTGCCCAAAATGTGGTTTAGGAAAAGAAAAATTTGTTGAACTTAGCAAAGAAGAAGCTGATAAGATTTATGCTTCAGATAGAACTAACAGCATTCATGCTGAATTAATTGTACTAGCAGATAAAATTGCTAAACTTGCACAAGAAGGTATAGAAATAAACCTTGATCCAAAGTGTGTAAATGGATTTGAAAAGGCAAAAAATGAAGCTTGGACAATAAAGCAAAGATGTAAAGCTGAAATTGCAGGACATATAGCTAACGGAAAGTGGTAAGAATTTAAAGAATACTTACACAAATAAATAATAAAACATTGAGAGAGCTGCTTAGGCAGCTTTTTTTATTTCACAAAGTAAAAAAGAAAAAGATAAGTTATAAAGAGTGAATAGACTTAGATATATAGTGCTATAATTAAGATAAATAAATTTCATAGATATTAAGAAGGAGAACATATAATTGATTGATAAATTAGAAGTTTTAGAGAAATACTTTGGATATAAGAGTTTTAGACGAGGGCAAGAAAAAATAATAGATGAAATACTAAGAGGTAAAGATGTTCTTGCAATTATGCCAACTGGAGGGGGTAAGTCTCTTTGCTATCAAATTCCTGCTTTAATATTAGATGGAATAACAATAGTTATTTCACCACTTATATCTCTTATGAAGGATCAAGTAGACACCTTAAACTCTATGGGAATAGATTCTGCATTTTTAAATAGTTCTTTATCTACTTATGAATTTAATGAAGTAATGAATGGAATTGAAAATAAAAAGTATAAGATAATTTATGTTGCACCAGAAAGACTTCATTCAAATGAATTTATTACAGCAATAACACAAGTGAAAATTGCTCAAGTTGCCATAGATGAAGCACACTGTGTATCTCAATGGGGACATGACTTCAGAATAAGTTATAAGGGAATATCAACATTTATTGATAAGCTTATAGAGAGGCCGATTATAACAGCTTTTACAGCAACAGCATCACAAGAAGTTAGAAATGATATTGTAAATTTATTAAGACTTAATAATCCAAAGATATTTGTTACTGGTTTTGATAGAGAAAATTTAAGGATAAATGTTATTAAAGGAATAGAAAAAAAGAAGTTTTTACTTAATTATATAAAAAATAATTCTAAGAATTCGGGAATAATATATGCAGCTACTAGAAGAGAAGTTGATAGCCTTTATGAATTACTAAAGAAAAATAATATTAATGTAGGAAGGTATCATGCAGGTCTTTCAAATGATGAAAGAATTAAGTGCCAAGAAGAATTTATAAATGATGAAACTAATGTAATTGTTGCAACTAATGCATTTGGTATGGGAATTGATAAACCTAATATAAGATATGTTCTTCACTATAATATGCCTAAAAATATTGAAGGCTATTATCAAGAGATAGGAAGAGCAGGAAGAGATGGAGAAGAAAGTGAATGTACAATGCTTTTTTCACCAGCAGATGTTATTACTCAAAAGTACCTAATTGAAGTTAGCACTGAAGATCCACTAAGAAAAAATAATCAATATAAAAAGCTTCAGCAAATGACAAGCTTAGTTTATATAAATAGTTGTTATAGAAAGTATATATTAAATTACTTTGGTGATTCTTATGAAGGAGAATGTGGTAATTGCAGTAATTGCTTAAATAAAGGCGAAGTTAAGGATAGAACTATAGAAGCTCAAAAGGTTATTTCTTGTATTTATAAAATGAAAAGAAGCTTCGGAGTCGGAATGATAGTAGATGTTCTTAGGGGGTCTAAAAATAAGAAGCTTTTAAGTTTAGGCTTTGATGAACTTAGTACCTATGGAATAATGAAGGAATATTCTAGTGATGGCTTAAAGGAATTTATAAATATATTAATTGCCCATGGATATTTAGAAGTTAATGAGGAATATTCAACTGTAGCTTTAAATAATATATCCTTTAAGGTTATAAAAGATGAAGTGAAGGTTTTACTTAAAGAAGTTAATATTGAAAGCAATAGAATTGAAATTAATGATTTATTTGAGAAGTTAAGGTTATTAAGACAAGAGATAGCGCAAGAAGAAAGAAAAGCTCCATATATGATATTTGGTGATGGAACATTAAGAGAAATGAGTATTAAGTATCCTATTACTAAAGAAGAAATTCTTGAAATATCAGGAGTTGGAGAAATAAAATATGAAAGATATGGTGAAAGATTTATAGAAGTTATCAAATTATATGTTATAGAAAATAACATTGAAAAGGAAATGGCAGTAGATAAAAATCAACTTGAAGAAATAGAAGATGATTATTTTGAAGTTAATAGTGATAAAGAACTTTTAGAAAGACTTATTAAGATAAGAAGTGACTTTGCAAAGAAATTAAATATTCCTGTGCAAATGATTTTAAGTAAAAATACCTTAAAAGAAATAAGTGGACGTTATCCTGACACCTTAGAAAATCTTAAAGATATTGGTGGTATTGGACCAAAAAAGATTGAGGCTTATGGCCAGCCAATTGTGGAAGAAGTAAACAGATATATAGTTGAAAAAGGCATTACTTCAATATGGAAAGAAAAGAAGAGGAAAAAACTTATTATAGATGGTGAAACTAGAGGGGCTTCAGAGATAGTTTTAGATAGGCTTAATATGGGAGAAGATATAGAATTTATATCAGAGGATATGGAAATATCAATTTCAACTATTCTTGGATATATAACTGATTATATAAAATCCACTGGAGATTATAGCATAGAGATAGATTATGATAAGTATTATGATAAAAAAGACGAAGATATGATTTTAGAGGCAATTAATAAGAATGGAATAGATAAAATTCAAGTTATTAAAAAGAGCTTACCAGACTACATTAAATATGAAGCTATAAGAGCTGTAATACTTAAAAATATTATTCTTAAAGAGTAAATTTCTACAGGGTAAATTAAATAAAAGGACTATCATTATGAGATTTATAATCCTACAATGATAGTCTTTTAAGTTTGTAAATTCCGACTTACGGAGGAATTTATTCCTTTAGTTTTTATTTAAGCATATCTAATATTTCATTTTCTGGAGTTGAAGAATCACAACGAACTTCAACTTCTCCATTTTTATGAACTATGAAACCTGGCACAGTTACAATATTATATTTTTTTCTAAATGCACTAATACCATCATCTAAGTAATCCTCACTATTAACATAATAAATAGTTGTGTCAACTTTATTTGCTAAGCTACTTAATTTACTTGCAAATTTACGACAAAATGGACAAGTTGCTCTTCCAATATAAACTACAGTTTTATCTTCATTGGTCAATAATTCATCTGCTTGTGTAGAAAGTACTTTTTTAAATGCTTTTATATCTTCTTCATACTTATTTCCTTCAAACATTTTAAACCCTCCTATACTTTTTAGAATATTATACCAAAGTGGAAGTGGTACATCAAATTAAGTCATCTAATCCATTAACAGTAGTTTGCTCATTTTCGTTAATAGGAATAACTATGCACTTTTGTCCATCAATGATTTGTGATTTGATTTGAGGTATTTTTTCGGGCTTTACTTGAAGTATAACATCATAGTTAAGGGTATCAGTATCCTCTTTTATGTTTGTATCATCTAATTCTTCTTTTATATCAACTTCGGAAGAAGTTTCTAAAGTAATAGTATCATTATCATCCTCTAAGTTACTATCATTAGTCATAGAAATTTCATTATCTATAGCAGCTTCTTGCTTTACCTCTTCAAGCCTATTTTGAAGTATTTCCACTTGTTTTTGAAGGTGCTTTTCTCTTTTTATTTGTTCATTTGCCTTAAGAACTTTTGAATCAATTAAATTTTCGGCTAATGGAAGATCATCTCCAAAAACTTCTTCATAGGATTTCTCAATCTGCATAGTAACTTCTTCAGGAATTCCACTTTCTATTAAGATGCTTTGTATATCATCCTTTTTTAAGGTTATAGGTTCAGAATCTACATCATCATAAATAGCCTTGTATTCATCAATCATATTATTTAGATTTTCTTGTACTTCCATAAAGATTTTTTCAGCTTTCTTTTCATCAGCTCCAAAGGAATCTTTAATAATTGATTGGAAGGTTTCCTTTTGTATAGTAGCAGTTTGTTTTGAATAGCAACCTAAGGTGTTTTCCATTAATTCAGGATGGGTGTCTTTTGCATTTTTTGTGTAATACATAATAGAATTAACGTCTGAACTACGATTAATAAAGGCTGGGAATACAAATCCGTTAGTTGGAGCTTCAACTATCCAATCTCTAATACGAGCTTTGATTTTATTTTCTTCTTCAAAATATCTAAGTCCTGGTTCTGAAAGAGAAACAGGGCATATTGCACATAAGACATATTCATATACCTCTTCAGATTCGTCTAGCTTTGCATTATCCTTAGTTTTAGTAATAACATCGTAGGCATCATGAAAGATAAGTATTAAAAGGTTACCAGTGTAATCATAGTTATCTATAATTGAATCATAAAAGTTATCAAGAAGGGTATCATCCTTTAGTTGGCTATTTTTAAGTTGCATAAGAGAAATTTGCTTTTCGTTTATAAGGTCATCATTAATTGGAAAGTTTAATTCTAATAAATTATTTCCGATAGTTCCAGATAGGACTTTTTTAGCTATTTCTAAGTATTTAAAACATTCATCTTCATCTAAGTTTAAAAAAGTTTCTCTAAACTTTAAAATAATATGCTTTTCTCCATTAACATAGCAGCCACACATTTTAGTAAAAGTACAATGATCTTTTTTTAGTCTTTTTTTTAATTCAAGTATATCTTTTTTTCTCATATAAAAAACTGTTACACAAAACTTATAAAAAGTTGTAAATTCAACTTTAATGTTACTTGTTTTGCAATAACATGCTCCTCTCTTATTTATTAGGTATTTTTTGATACCTTACGCTGTAACTTACGTTTCTTCTTTTTTATTCAATTATAAGATAATACTCTATAATTTTATTATCTCTGTAGAATATTTATTTTTATCATAAAAATATTTTACCATAAATCTTAAAACCATAGAGTCTGTGATTTATTTTTTTAGAAAAAAGGAGCTGTGCACTAATTTTTAGTGCACAGCCACATTTAAATCATTTTTCTTTTAAAGTATTATTTTATGCCCACATTTTGAATCCAAATAAATGACCAATTAAAGCACCAACTATACCAATTACTAGTAATAAACCTATACAAGCAACTGGAGACCATTTTTTCTTCTTAATTAAGAAGAATAATCCTAATGTGAATGCTAATGGAAGCATTTGAGGAAGAACTCCATCTAAAATATTTTGTAGAATGATTGGAGATTCTCCATTTGGTATTTCAATAGCTAATTTTGTTGCACCATAGTTAGAAGTAAGAGCACCAACTATGAATACACCTAAAATAGAAGCTGAACGTGTAAATTCTTTAGCATTTTTAGTTAATATATCAATTGCTTTTGAACCTAAGTTATAAGACCAATGCATTAACCAATATCTAATTCCAAATTGAACAAGATTAAATATCAATAAGAACAATATTGGTCCAGCTAAGGATCCACTAATAGCCATATTAGCAGTAATACCAGCAGTAATTGGAACTAGTGTGAACCAGAATATAGCATCTCCGATTCCACCTAAAGGTCCCATTGCAGCAACACGGACAGCTCTAATCATGTTAGTATCAGCCTTTTGTTCTTCTAATGATAATATAATACCCATAACAAAAGTTACTAGGAATGGGTGAGTATTAAAGAACTCTAAGTTGTGTTTCATAGATTTTGAAAGATCCTCTTTATTTGTATGAATCTTTTCAAGACCTGGTAAAATACCATATAGCCATCCAGCAGCTTGCATTCTTTCATAGTTAAATGAAGCTTGTAAGAATAATGAACGCCAAACCATCTTATTTAAGGTTTTCTTATCAAGTTTATTGGCAGGAGTTAAATCATTATATAATGTTGTATTAGATGCCATCTTCATCATCCCCTCCTATTCCTATATTTGCTGTAGCAGATTTCATTTTTACATTAGTTTGGAAGTCGTAAATACATATAGCAATTCCTACGAATGCAACTAGTAATAATGCTGATCCACTTAAGCCTTGAATTTTTCCTATAATAGTTGCAAGTGCAAAACCTGCAAAGTAAATTCCCCATAAGTCGTTTGATAACATAATACGTAATAAGATTGCAAATCCAACATAACGCATCATTCCACCAGCAGCACCAAGTCCACTCATGAACCAAGCGTATTTATCAGATAAATTACTTAATGTTTCACCAGCAGCACTTCCACCGATTAAACCTATAACAATTACGATTGCAAATAATAATCCTAAAGCACCCATTGCTAAATAGTTAAGTTTAACAATTCCACTAGGATTTGCTTCATCAGCATATTTATCAGCTTTAGCCATTAGTGCTGACATTATTGTAAATAAGAATGTAACAAAATATTGTCCTATTAATGCAAATGGAACAGCTAGTCCAACAGCAACTGTTGCATCTAACTTAGAAGAAATGGCAAATACTACTGCCATTATTCCTCCGATAACAGCATTTGGAGGTTGAGCTCCCCCTACAGGCATATTACCTATTGTCATTAATTGATAAGTACCACCTACTATAAGTCCAGTTTGTAAATCTCCAAGAATTGCCCCAACGACAGCTCCGGATACGATTGGTTGATATAATGACTCTAAGAAATTGAATTGGTCAATGGCTGCGATGAATGCAAATACTGCAACCAATAGAACTTGTATAATATTAAAATCCATTGTAAATTCCCCCCTTGCAATATTTTATTATTTAAAAATTTTATCGACATTTTCTGAACCTTCAGTAGGAACTCTTCTTATTTCAAGTTCTACTCCTAGTTCTTTTAATTTTCTGAATGCTTCCACATCTTTATCATCCACTGCAACAGAACCAGCAACTTGTCTCTTTCCTTCAGCCATATGCATATTTCCGATATTTACTTTCTTTATCGGAACTCCACCTTCAACAAGCTTTAATACATCAGAAGGATTTTCACAAACTATAAATATAAGTTGTTTAGCGTTAGCTTTATGAATTGTATTTATAGTTTTTTCTAGTGTCCAATAACGAGTTGAAGCATAAGATGGTGCAGCCATATCCATTAAGCCTTGTCTAAGTTTATCATTAGCGACGGTATCATTTGCAACTAAAATTAAATTGGCACCAATAGAGCCACACCATTGAGTAGCAACTTGTCCATGAATTAATCTATTGTCTATTCTCGTTAATAAAATGTTTGGCATAATATCACCTCCTTTAAATTATTGTAAAAATGTTTTAATTTGTTAATTCCATAATCTATTATATACTTATGACAAATAAGAATCTTTATACTTTTTAGTATTTATTTTATTTTTTTTAGTAACGTTTACAAATGGCTAATTTAAATATGTTTATAAAATAAAAATTATATATGAATAAGTATTATATTATAATAGTATTAATATATAATTTTTTATATTCAAATAATATTTATATAATCTTGTGCTAAGTGAAAAAAAGTAAATTTATAGCGAGGTGATTACTTATGTATGACAAGACAACTAGTGTTAATTTTAAAAGATATGGAACTATTTATGATGAAGCTAAAGATATGAGTAATGGAAAGTTAATAAAAAAGCAAATTGTAACTGGTGACAAGGTTGTATCTAGTTTATATAATTTTTTAGAACCAGCATATATAGAAGTAGTTGATGGAATGGCATCTATACTTATAAGTGATTCAAGCAATGGGGATTTTAAGTTGTTTGCAATTCATAGAAATTTAGAAATTAAGCCTAATATGTACTTTAATATTATTTCAATGACAGATAAAACTACATTCAACCTTATAATACCATCAATATATAATCTTAAACTTGAATTTTTAAATCCACCATATGTTTATAATAGAATATTACCTACAATAAACATTCCTGAAATAATAGCTTATTATTATACAATAAAAAGTCCAGACTATAAATTCAAGGGGGAGAAGCATAATATATATGAGTTAACATTTGTTGATAATGGAACTTTAGAGACAACAATTGATGACCAAAAATATATATTAAATTCATCAGATTTGATTATTTATGGAAAAAATCAATTTCATACACAAGCTGTAAATAATGACTCCTCTTGTTCATATTTAACAATTATGTTTGATATGGAATGTGACGATGATAGTTTAGTATGTAATAAAGTTTTTCACTGTAGAAAAGAATTGTACAAGGCTGTAAGAACATTTGCAAAAAATATATCAAGTACAATACCATATTCTGAAAATATAATTTTATGTAATTTTCATGAAATTATAATTAGATTATTTCAATATGATTATCTAGGAGGAGATGATAGTAAATTACCTACAGAAGTACAACAGCATTTCCAAGATGAAATACTAGAAGGAATTGTTAAATATATTGATGATATGATTTGTTCTCCAATTAGTGTAGAAGAGCTTTGTAATAAATTTTCACTTTCTAGATCCTCTTTGCAAACTTTATTTAAAAATAACTTAAATACTTCACCAAAGAAATATATTAATGATTTAAAGTTAGCTAAAAGTAAGCAATTAATTAAAGAAAATAAATATACAATTAGTGAAATAGCTTTTATGTTGGGATTTAATTCTATACATTATTTTTCTAGAGCTTTCACACAACATTATGAAATAAGACCTAGTGAGTATGCACAAACTGTATTTAAAAAATAATTTGAGCTGTTATAAAACAGCTCAAATTAGAAATTTAAAATATAGAATTATTCATTGTGCGTTACCGCATTACAGAATATTTTGTATTGAATATCTTGAAATAGTTATAACTACATTTTTAGAAACTTCAACTTCAACTGTTTCTTTTCCTACAGAAACTATTTTTCCATAAATTCCACCACAAAACATTATTTTCGCTCCAGGCTTTAAGTCTAAGTGAATATCTTTTAATTCAGAAGTTCTTTTTTTTATATTTCTTGCAGATATAAATATTAGTATTAGAGCAATTATTCCAGCTAAAACTGCAATAGTAATGCATGTCCATACAACTACTTCCCAATTTATCATATTAAATACCATCCTCACATTCAATATCTTCATGAGCTATAAATTCGAATTTTACAACTCCGTTTTTACCTACTTCAATAGATGATTCAGTTAAAGAATATAAGTCTTCTATAAAATCCCTACTCATAGATATTTCTAAGATCATAGGAAGATTTGCACCAGCTACTACTTCCATAGGTTTTTCTATTTCTGTCTTTATTTCAACTAAAGTTTTAAATGGAGAACCTCCAGCTAAGTCACTAAGAGCTAAAATACCTTCACAATGGTTTAAATTTTTTAAAGCAATATAATATTTTTCTTTTAATGTTTCTATTGTATCATTTTCTTCAAAATCAACATATTCTACATTGCTAGGTTCTCCAGCAATTAAATTTAAAGATGTATGCAATCCAGATGCAAAATGTCCATGACCACTAATTATTAATCCAATCATACCAATACTCTCCTATAAAAACATAATTTTTTTAATTATTAAATTTACTTACAAGTGTAAGGATATAGTGTTACACCCTTAACAACACGGTTCACCTCTCCTGATGGACAAGGATTATCAGGTGTTAATCCCATTGATAAAGATTTTAGAACTGATAAAGTTTGAGCAAATGTGATATAAGCTAAACCTAACTCAACATTATTTAAATTATGATTAATATTATAAGCATATATGTAATCACATAAAGATTCTAATTCAGTATTAGGCTTATTAGTAACTACAACTAGTTTATTTCCTTTTCTTTGTGAACTAATTTCTTTTATTAAATCAAGTTCATATTTATAAGTATATTCATCATCACTAACATATACAACTGTTAAAGTTGAATCATTTATTATTGATTTTGGGCCATGTCTAAAGCCTAAAGGAGTGTCAAAGTTTGTAACTGTTTTACCAGCTGTTAATTCTAGCATCTTTAAAGATGACTCTTGAGATATTCCCTTTAAAATATTACTTCCTAAATATACTATTCTTTCAAAATTGTATTCAGTAACTATTTTATTTACAACTTCGAAACCGTTATCTAAGAAGTTTTGAGTTGCAGTAGCAATATCATTAATTAATTCTGATTTTTCTTCTAGTTTATCAAGGTTAAAGCAAAGATATGCAGCTAAATACATATTACTAAAGCTTGAAGTCATAGCAAAAGATTGGTCATGAGTTTCTTCAGTAAGATTTATAGCATAGCAGTTTTTAACTTCCTTTGACATTTTAGAAAGTTGACCGTCTTTATTGCAAGTAATAAATAAGTTGTATAAGTTATTAGATACAACGCTAGCAGCTTCTACAGCTCCTATAGATTCAGGTGAATTACCAGAACGACCAAAACTTATTAATAATGTAGGTTTATTTTTTGATATATACGCTTCAGGAGTAGCAACTATATCAGTTGTTCCATAAGATTTAACCTTATAATTTAATTCTTTGTTTAAGTAAGCATATAAAGCGTTACCGACAAACTCACTAGTACCTGCACCAGTAAATATTACATCATAATCATCACACTTTATAACTTGATTAATAAACTCTTGGATAGAATCTTTATTTTCTATTATTTGAGCTAATGTTTTTAACCATGTTTTAGGTTGTTGATATATTTCTTTTAATGTAAATATGGCTGAATTTTTATTCATTTCATTTTCATCAATGTTAAAAATTTTCATGTGAATATCCCCCATTTTCTTAAGAATTATATAATTTATTGCATATAATTCTAATTATAATAAAGAGTAATTTAAATTCAATGGAAGTGCTAAAAGATATAATATGTATGTTAAAAAGTGCAAATATTAGAGAATTGAACTTATGTATAATTAATTTATGATAAATAAAAAAGTGGACAAGGAGGTATAGCATGTTAATACAAAGTAAAAAAGTTTGGATTGCAGATCAATTTATTCCAGCACAAATAGAAATAGATGATAATAAAATAGTTAATATTTATACCTATAATGAAAAAGAAGTGAATTATGATTACGGAAGTAAAAGAATTGTTCCAGGATTTATTGATATTCATTGCCATGGAGCATATGGATTCGATACTAATGACGCAAATGAAATTGGATTAAGGAATTGGACAAAGAAAATAGTAAATGAAGGAGTAACTTCAATATTAGCAACTACTATAACTCAAAGTAGAGAAGTTCTTACAAATGCTTTAGCTAATGTTGCTAAGGTAGTTGAAGAAGGTTATGAGGGAGCAGAAATTTTAGGAATTCATTTTGAAGGGCCTTATCTAGATATGGAGTATAAGGGGGCTCAACCAAAGGAATATATCGTTAAGCCTACTATTAAAGAGTTTCAACATTATCAAAAAGCAGCAGGAGGATTAATAAAATATGTAACTTTAGCAACTGAGACAGATGAAGACTACTCTCTTACTGAATACTTATTTAATAATGGAATAGTAGTTAGTATAGGTCATTCTGCGGCCACATATGAAGAAGCTATATTTGCTTTTGCTCATGGTGCTAGATCTCAAACTCACGTTTATAATGGAATGACTCCATTTAATCACAGAAAAAATGGACTAGTAGGAGCTGCATTAAGAATTAAGGGAATGTATGGAGAAATAATTTGTGATGGTAATCACTCAACCACTATGGCACTATATAACTTCTTTAATTCTAAAGGACCAGACTATGGAATTATGATTACAGATGCTTTAATGGCTAAGGGATATGAGCCAGGCTCAAGATTCACTTTTGGAGGAAATGAAATAGAAATATATGAAGATGGCAGTGCGCATTTAGTAGAAACGAAAGGATTAGCTGGTTCAACTTTAAGGATGAATGAAGGGCTTAGAATATTAGTAGAAGAAGCTATGGTTCCATTTAACTATGCTATAAATTCTTGTACTATTAATCCTGCTAAATGCTTAGGGCTTGACAAGCGAAAGGGAAGAATAGGAGTAGGCTATGACAGTGATTTAGTAGTTCTTAATGATGATTATTCAGTACATCAAACATATTGTTTAGGAAAGGCGATGTTGTAGTGAAAAAAGATGTTCCAAGTTTATCAGGAAATAACATATATTTAGATATGTATGGCGATACAGTTTATTATAACGTTTTTGATAAAAATGGTTATATTGTATCTAAGCAAATTGAGCAGAAGTTTAGGCTATTTTATTATAGATACTCTATCATATGTATAGTAGTTATATTATTAGCAGATTACTTTCATACATGGCAAAATACATTGCTAGTTGGAATAGGGGCTTTACTTTTAGTAGAGGTATATTTTAGGCTTTTCTTTTTAAAAAAGTTAAAGGTAATTAAGAACTTTAAAAGAGAAAGGAAAACTTCAATATTAGAAAGCACAATTAAAAGTAAAGAAAAAGAAAAAACAATGATGAAGGCATGTGCTTATTCACTTTTAAGTATTCTTATTATTATAAATGCAATACAACAAAACTTAAATTTAATATTTTTAATATTAAGTGCAATTATAGGATTATATAGTTTTTATATTAGTATTATTAATATTATTGCTTTTAGTAAAATGAAAAAACAATAAATTACTATTTAAATAAAGAGAGTTTAGAAGGAGAAGTACTATGGAATTAATGACTACAAAACAAATATTAAAAAAGGCTCAAGAGGAACATTATGCAGTAGGAGCATTTAATGTTGAAAATATGGAGATGGTAATGGCAGTAATCAGTGCAGCAGAGGAAATGAACGCACCTGTAATTATGCAAACTACCCCATCTACAGTTAGCTATGCAGGACTTGATTATTTCTTAGCTAATGTAAAGGTAGCAGCTAGTAGAGCTAATGTACCTGTAGCAATACATTTAGATCATGGGTCAAGCTTTGAATTAGCATCTCAAGCTTTTAGAACAGGATATACTTCAATTATGATTGATGGATCACATGGAGATTTTGAAAGCAATGTAAAATTATCAAAATCAGTTGTAGATATGTGTAAATCTTCAGGTATTGCTGTTGAAGCAGAGCTTGGAAAGGTTGGAGGAAAAGAAGACGATTTAGATGGTGGGGATGGAGATATATATACAGATCCATTAGAAGCTAAGGAGTTTGTTGAAAGAACAGGAGTTGATTCATTAGCAATTGCCATAGGAACAGCTCATGGTATGTATAAAGGAGAACCTAAATTAGATTTAGATAGATTATCAGCAATAAGAGAAGTTGTATCAGTTCCATTAGTATTACATGGTGGTTCAGGAATTCCTGATTCTAAGGTTCAAGAAGCTATTAGAAGAGGTATATGCAAAGTTAATTATGCTACAGAACTAAGAATTGCTTATACAGATGGAATAAAAAAATATCTTTCAGAAAATCCAGATGCAATAGATCCTAAAAAGTATAATAAAGCAGGATTTGATGAAGTTAAGAAGTTCGTAAAGGAAAAAATGAGAGTTTGTGGATGTGAAAACAAAGCTTAAAATATGGGTTGAAGTAAAGAAATAGGAAGAAGTAAATAATTTGAATAAAATATAAAATACCGAGAAGGCCATTGATATGAGCTTTCTCGGTAATATTTTTATTTTGGTGATAAGTTTTTATCAATATGTGGTAGTGTTTTTGTGTAACGATTAATGAGATATTCCATCAAATTTAAGGAGTTTCCAAAGAAGTAATTTAATTTCTGATTTTCATGATCTCTACCAGATGATCCACTTTCCACAATGAAAGATAGGTCACTTTTTATGGTGTAGCTACTTTTTTCTGTAGCTGTTATGGCAATAACTTTTCCCTCATAACTTTTACACTCATCCATTTTGAGTAAGCCTCTTTTATTTTCACCTGAGTGAGAAAAGGTAATTAAAGTATAAGGAGTTTCATCTGAAACTAAACTGATTTCAACACCTTCTAAGTCAATAGCATAAATTTTTTTTAAAAGTAATTTACGATAAGTATAATGAACTAATATTTGACAAAACCCTTCGCCAAACAAGTAGATTTTCTTATTTGAGAAAGCATCGTTAAAATATCTGTCTATTTCATCCCAATCTTTGTTTGCCATTACAAAGGGCAATGTTTCTAATTGATTTGTAGATTTATGTGAAAATTCATTTGAAAGGAAAAAAACTAGTTCTTTATAATTATTAAAACCTGCTCTTTTAGCTAAACGACTGATTGAAGATTGAGAAGTGTAGTTCATTTGTGCAACAGTACGAATGTCGATTACGGATTTACTTTTAATTGCTTCAATAATATTTTCGATTATTTTTTCATCTTCATTTCGAAAATTATTATTGGGGAATAAACGATTTAAATAGTAAATTTTAGCCATTATCTCACCCTCCTGTGAAAGTATATTCATAAAGTGAAATCGTAACCATGCTACTGTATAAGCATTGTTTACGTTTTTTTTATATAATATACTATTAATATAAAGAAAGCAAATACAATTGTATGAATGTAGTTTCTTTAATGAATCTATTAAGCTATTATAAAAAAATAGCTTAATAAATCTTAGAATTTCTAGTTCTTTAAAAATTATATAAGTTTGATTATTTTTCACAAGATAATAAAAAATAAAACTAAATTATTTATTATTTAAGTAACATGACATTTGAATTAATAGTTGCAACTATTGTAAACGTATTCTTTATTGAAAATGATTTGGTAATAGATGTAATAAATCTAAATTAATATTTTTGATTAGATTTATTTTAAAACTAAACTTATATATTTTTGCTAGGACAAAGTATAAGTAAATATTTATTTTTCTCATGGCTCTTTTTATCTATCATAATAAAAAAATTATTTCAAGTAATACTTATTGATTTCTTAAAGTTAAAAAGAGTTATGTTGGTATAACTTAAAAGATGGTCTTTAATGAAAGAGGGATATTATGAAAAAAGTAATTATTAATGCCGATGACTTTGGTTATTCTTCAGCAGTAAATCTAGGAATCATAAAATCTCATAAAGATGGAATTTTAACCTCCACAACTTTGATGGCCAATATGCCAGGTTGTGATGAAGCTATTGTTCTTGCTAAGGAGAATCCTAATCTTGGAGTAGGTGGTCATCTTGTTTTAACTTGTGGAAAATCTTTAACTAAAGGATCTTCTATCATAGATAAAAATGGATATTTTTATAATTTAGCTGAATATAAAAAGCATCGTAATGAAATGGATGATGAAGAAATTTTTCAGGAATGGTGTTATCAAATTGATTATTTAATAAGTAAAGGATTAAAGCTTACACATTTGGATAGCCATCATCATTTACATACATTTCCTGAAAATTTAGAGATAACAAAAAGAATTGCAGAGAAATATCAATTGTGCTTTAGAAATATCTATGGGTTAGAAGAAAATATAGAATTACCTGCTCAAAAGGGAATTAAAGGTTTTCTAGATTTGATGAATCATTCAGCTATTCGTGATTTAAAAATGACTTTTGAAGAAAATCGAATAAAATGCTTTGGAGAAATTCAAGCAGTTCTTGATCAAGTTGAGGATAATGAAATAACAGAGCTAATGGTTCATCCAGCATATGTAGACGAGAGCTTGTATTTCAATTCTTCATTCAATGTTCAAAGAACTAAAGAAGTATCAATTTTATGTGACTTAGAAACTAAGAAAATATTTGAAGACAATAACATTGATTTATACAGTTATAAAAATGTATAAATAGTTGTTATATAACAACTTATAAAAGCTGGAATAAATTAAAAATATTAAAAGGGAGAGATATATATGAAAGAGAAGTTTATTAAATCAGCTAGTGTCTTTTCAAAAGCAATTATTCAGCCAGTAATGTTTATGGCAGTAACAGGAATTATTTTATCAGTTTGTGCAATTCTAAAACTAGAAATGATGCCAGATTTAACAAAGAATATTGGAAATTTTATCTTTAATATTTTATCAGGTGGTATGATTGGTCAACTAAGTGCTATATTCTGTGTGGGTATTGCCGCAGCATTAGCAAAACCAAAATATAAAACAGATGCAGCAATTTTAGGGATTATTACATATTTAGTATTTTTATATGCAAATAATTCCTGGCTAACAATTACAGAACGTTTAGCTGTTGCTGGTGAACAAGGACTTTATGGTACTGGACAAGGAATGGTGTTTGGTATTCAAGTAACTGATATGGGAGTTTTTCTAGGGATATCTTTAGGGGTACTAGTAGGTTGGATGGTAAATAAATTTGGTGATATTAAACTACATAAATATCTATCACCTTATTCTGGTACAAAATCAGCGTACATATTAATCGTATTTGCAACAATTATATTTGCTATAGGTATTACTTATGTTTGGCCAATAGTTAATTCAGTAGTTGAAGCAGTGGTAAAAACAACTACAACTGCAGGTTCAGTAGGTTTCTTCTTCTATGGTTTCTTAAATCGTCTGCTTTTACCTTTAGGGTTACACCACTTCTTATGGATGCCACTTTTTTATACTCCTCTTGGTGGTACTGCAGAAATTGCAGGACAGGTATATAATGGTGCATTTAATATTTGGTTAGCAGAAATAGGGAATGCAAGTCAAATTACAACTATGCATCCGTCTATAGGATACTTATCAAACTTTGGTTCAATTTCTTTACCAATAGGTATTGCATTTGCACTTTGGAAAACAGCACGTCCAGAAAATAAGAAAAAAGTTGCTACGATTTTAATTCCAACTGTAGTTACAGCTTTCTTAGCTGGAGTTACTGAACCACTAGAATTTTTATTCTTGTTCTTATCACCAATTTTATGGGTTGCACATGCTATAGTATATGGATTGAGTTTATTAATTACAAACTTAGTAGGAATAAGTGTACAGTTTGATACTGGTGTAAATATGATTATTAATAGCTTTGCAATTCCAGCAGAGTTAGGTCGTCAATACTTAATCCCAATAATATTTGTTGTAACTGCTGTTTTAGAGTATTTTGTGTTTAAAACAATAATCTTAAAATTAAATATTCCAACATTAGGCCGTGAAAGAGTTGATGAAGAAGCTGAGAAAGTTGTTGATATAAATAAAGTTGATTCTGAGTCAGGATTTACTGCACAAACTAAAAATATTGTTGAAGGTTTAGGTGGCGCAGATAATGTAACCAATATTATTAATTGTTATACAAGATTACGTGTTGATGTAAAAGATGAAAATAAAGTTAACATTAATATGTTAAAAGAAAATGTAAAGGCTTCTGGAATAGTTGATAAAGGTAAACACATCCAGATAGTAATTGGTATGGGCGTTGAACAAGAACGTGAAAGAGTTGAAGCTTATATAGAATATCTTAAAAAAGAAAAGAAATAAAGTGAGGCATAGTTTTAGAAGATTTGGAGGAAAAATAGAAAATGAGTAATAAATTCGTAATGGTTGGCGGTGGTTCTACACAGTCACCAGGTATTTTAGAAGTTTTAAGACAGCGTGCAGAAGAGTTAAATTTAAGTGAGTTAGTTCTATATGATAATGATGAAGAAAGAGTTTCTTTACTTGGACAATATACAAAAATGTATTATCAAGAATTAGGATCTAAAGTAAATGTTACTTATACAACAAATATTGATGAAGCTTTAGGGGGTGCTAACTTCTTATTTATGCAAATACGTCCAGGCTTAAATAAACAAAGATCTATTGATGAAAAAATTTGTTTGAATAATGGTGTTGTTGGTCAAGAAACTTGTGGATTAGGTGGATTCTCCTTTGCAATGAGAGTAATACCAGCCTTCTTAGAAATTATTAAAAAGGTAAAAGAAATTTGTCCTAAGGCTTGGATTTTAAATTATACAAATCCTGAAGCTATTTTATCAGAAGCAATTTATCGTGTATTCCCAGAAGCTAATGTCTTATGTATTTGTGATATGCCAATTTCAATAGAAGGAGCTATTGCAAAATATTTTAATAAGGATTATAGAGATTTAACTTTCAAATATTTTGGTATAAATCACTTTGGATGGTGGATAAATATCTATGATGAAAATGGGGTTGATTTATTACCACAATTACGTGAAGATGTGCTTTCAGGTAAAATTGATACACTTTTAATGTCAAATGATGAAACTGTTGGAGATCAATATTGGATAGATACATATAAACAAATGATTAGTATCTTTAAACGCTTTCCAAAGTACTTCCCTAACTGCTACTTACAGTATTATTTAACTCCAGATGAAATGGTAGCTCATGATGATGTTTCATTTACTCGTGGAGATTATGTAATGCAAGGGAGAGAAAAACGTATTTATGAAGAATGTCGTAGAGTTATTGCTGAAGGATCAGCTAAAGATTCCTCACTACATGCAGGAGTTCATGGAAATTATATTGTAGATATTGCTTATGCAATTATTCATAATACTAGAGAAAGATTTATGGTAAATAAAAAGAATCATGGTGCAATATCTAATTTCGATCCAGAAGCAGTTGTTGAAACACCAGCTTATGTTGGTTCAATGGGAGCTGAAACAATCAATATTGGTGAAATACCAACTTTCCAAAAAGGTTTAATGGAAATGCAAAAAGCTTATGAAAAATTAACAGTTGATGCAGCCTTGACTGGATCTTATCAAACAGCCTTAGAAGCTGTAATGCTTAATAAAACTATACCTAATTATACTGTCGCTAAAAAGGTATTAGATGAGTTATATGAAGCTAATAAAGGTTTATGGCCTGAATTAAAGTAAGTCATTAATTGAAAATATAATATGATAGTAAAAAAGGAACTGTGCACTAATTTCTAGTGTCACAGCTCCTTTTTTATAAAATGATTAACTTATAGAAAATTAATTTTATTGGGAACTAATCTTTTGGTATATTAATTTTTTGATTCTAATTGTAAATTAACTGTCTTAGTTTCTCCATTTCTAATTATCTCAATACTAACTATATCTCCTTCTTTTTTAGTATCTCTAATCTCTTTAAGCTCATTAAAAGTAGTAATTCTTTGACCATCAAACTTAACTATTAAGTCTCCACTTTGTAATCCTGCTTTTTCTGCTGGAGAAAATTCTGTTACTTGAACTATATATAGACCTTCATCCATATTGTATTGTTTTCCAAGCTCTGAATTAATTTCTCTTACTGATATACCTAAATTTAATATAGGTTTAGATAATGAGTCAATTCTATCTTTAATACTGTTTATTGGAATTGAGAATCCTATTCCTTCTATTGTATCAGAAGCTAGCTTCATATTATTAATTCCAACAACTTCACCTTTTGTATTAACTAAAGGACCTCCACTATTACCTGGATTTATTGCAGTATCTGTTTGGATTAAGTTTAATTCCACTCCAGAGCTTGTTTTAACTGTTCTATTTGTTGCACTTACAATTCCTGCAGTAACGGTTTGACCAAATTCTTTAGATAAAGGGCTACCAATTGCTATAACTTGTTCTCCTGGCTTTAAAGCATCTGAGTTTCCTAATTCAACTACTGCTGGAACTTTAATAGTATCATCACTTATTTTTAACATAGCCACATCTTGATTTTCATCATAATTAACAACCTTTGCATTAACATCTCTACCATCAGATAAAGTTACAACTACTTCCTTAGCACCTTTAATTACATGATAATTAGTCAAAATATAACCTTCTTCATTTATTATAAAACCTGATCCAATTCCACTTGTTTCTTTAGGGATAATGCCACTATAATCAATAACACCACTAACTGATACAATAGCTACTGCTGGAGCTACCTTTTCAAAAGCTTCACTAGCTGATAATGCTTCAGAATCCGTGCTAAAGGTTTGAGGATTGGCAATTACAGTTCTATTAGATAATTCATTAAGCTGTTTTTTCATTACATAATAAATACTTCCACCACCTACAGCACCACCTAATAGTCCTATTATAAGTACTATAGCAATAGCTTTAAATAAACCATTTTTTCCTTTAATACTATCATTATTTTCTTTATCTAATGAGTCATTATTATTTGTATCATCAGAAGTAATTGTATCTTCACAAGCAATTGTATTATCAGAAGTAATTGTATCCTCACAACTATCTACATCTTCAACTACTGTATTTTCATTTTCATGAGCATCTAAAATTTCATCATCAGTATTTAAACTTTCATGATTATTTTCTGCTGTACTATTGATATCTACATCTTTATTATTTTTTATATTATTTTCATTATTAATATTGTTTTCCATATTTTAACCTCCCCAAATATAGTAATAATTTATCTTTACAATTATTACTATATAATTTATTTGTGACAATAATATGACATTTATACCAAAGTTAAGCTTTTTTTATTTTTATACACTATTTCTTGCATTTTTATCTAACAAATAAATCTGCTATTTCTTTAGGTCTTTTTATGATTTTTCTGCATTATGTCGTAGAGCTGTATAAAGTCTTATATTTGCCTTGGAACTGTTTCTAATGTCGCTTCTCCTTTTAACTATGCTTGAGTAGTTATTGTTATTGGAGTTAATACATATTATAAAGACCCTGAGAGAGAAGTTAATTAAAAAAAGTATAGATGAATTTTCAAACTAAATTTTGAATTGTTCAGTATATTATTGCTAAATTCATAACTCATTTTAAATTGCATTTCCATAAATGTTTCACCTATGATTAAAAGTAAATAATCATGCATTTATATACATGGATAGCTATTACAAAAAAATAATTATTATATTTATTATATAAAATTAAAAAAATGGAGCTGTCGCGTTAGCGGGTAAAAAAATCCGCTGGCGACAGCTCTTATTCTATACTA
>ERZ857998.1300-NODE-1300-length-29031-cov-5.293036_pt1 | contig 29031 bp, 20 predicted proteins | sample MGYA00519954_ERZ857998 | MGnify/ENA primary metagenome ERZ857998 (study PRJEB31778, sample SAMEA3449424) | human gut metagenome | biome: human gut; feature: human-associated habitat; material: faeces | place: United Kingdom | collected 2010/2012 ...
AGATGCGACGAAAACGGACCAAGAAGTCCTTGGGTCATGGTTACTCCAAGCGGCAAGGTTGTGACAAGCGGACTTCCTGAAAAACCGTCTACGGCTAAAAAACTAGTTGAGGACTTTAATAATTTTGATATTAATAATGAAGATCCTGAAGCGGTGTTCTCCTCGAATAACTTTGCAGGATACAAAGGTAAATTAGTTATAAAGACATCTTTTGACGCTTCATTTTCTTTTGGAATAATTGGATTAGGTTTTAGAGATTTAGATGTTAATAGTTTAAATCATGAATACGGACACTGTCTGCAAATGGACAGAATGGGGGTAATAAGCTTTACTAAAAATGTTGCAATACCATCGGTTTTAATTAATTTGCTTGCCAGACAAGGAAAATTGCCATATGACTATTATTCATATCCTTGGGAAGCAGAGGCCAATTTATTAGGAGGGTCTACTCTCTCTGATGATAGTTTTCCAAAATTACCTGCAGGCGAATGTCCATCTACTTGGGATTTGGTTCAAATGCTTTTAAAATAGGAGGATAATAGTATGAAGGTAATGAGATTGATTCTGTGTATAGTAATTGCGTTGTCGCTGTGTTCTTGCAGCTTTTTTGGTGAGACTGATTATTTTTGTCCGATTGATGAAGTGAAAAGCGTCAAAATCGTGAGATATGGTGAGTATATAGTTGAAGAACAAAGACATAATCACGTTATCCTTGTTGAGATTCCAGATTACTATAGCTTTATTGAACGATTAAACAATATAGATTGTAGAGTAAATTGGGGAGAACCAAGGGTGTTTTATGAAGATTACATTGCTATTAGGATCGACTATATCAATGGCGATTTTGATTTGATTAACGACCGAGCACAATCATTTTTTCGTAACGGAGAAAAACAAACCGGTTTTTTGTATTTTGATGAAGAACAATTTGATTCGCTTATTGAAGATTATTTACGGTAAAATAAGAGCTCTTTCGGCAGCACAACAGTAAATGGCTTGGAGTACAGATTTTACAGAACCGGTGATGAGGGATACATTATAGACGGCATGCTACACTATTGCGGGCGGATCGACAATCAAGTTAAGCTTCACGGGTATAGAATCGAATTGGAGGATATCGAAAGCAACCTGCTTAAAATTTATGGCATAATACAAGCGGTGGTTTTGCCCAAGTACAGAGACAGCAAGGTCTCAAGTTTAGTGGCCGGTGTGGTTTTGTCTGAAAAGCCGGAGGATGAAAAAACGGCTGTAGAAAGCATCAAAAACAAGCTTAAAATGACCTTGCCGCAGTCGGTATCGCTTCTGTGGCGGTAGATAACTTCGCTTTTTCAAAAATCAGTTATTGATTGCGGAGGCAAAAATGAATAAATTCCGTGAATTTTTGAAAAATAAAAACTTTAGAATTTTTCTTACGGTTCTCAAAGTGTTTCTTATGATGGTGGCTTTATATTTGTATTTAATGTACGCCGATTTGTCAACGGCTCCAGAATTCATTTATAACCAATTTTGATGGGCTTTAACTATTGTGAGGCGACTGATTAGGGATAGTGTGAAGCGGACATTCTCAAGGGAGTCAATGAATAAACCGAAAAAACATTTGCGTAATATGTGAGAAATTTATACTGGCGGCGGGGGAGTTAATATTCCTCGCCGCTTTAGTAAAATCGCCGTTTTTTGTCGGATTGTCGGTTTTGGGATTGCGGCGCTATTTTTGTTTTTTTCGGAATTGCCGATTGAAAAAATCCGGAAGGGGACTTTCTATATTGTTTTTACTGGATTTCGCTTATGAGGCTGCCTTGCGTGGATAGTCGCAAACGGATATGTAACGGTATAAAATCAATGTACAAAATGCTTGCGGTGTGGTATAATGCAGTGGCTGAAAAGCTTTAAAAAAAGGCGGTGAGGGTAATGACGGGAAAGGGTGTAAACCGGTCGGGCGACGTATGTCCGGGGAGTTTTGTGGGTTTTGGCGGTTTGTCGGAGCTTTCCGCTTTTTCCGGTTTTACCGGATTCGGCGAATCGTTTGGCGCTTACGGTGACGCAGGCCTTGGCGGCAGTATCGGCGAAGATGGCAGCTGTGCCCACGGCCGAGACGGCGACGAATCGGTTTTGTCCGATATTTACGATAAATGCGAAATACTCGCTCCGGCCGGATCTCACGAGCAGCTGGAAGCGGCCGTAAAAAGCGGAGCGGACGCTGTGTATCTCGGCTTCGGCGGATTCAACGCGAGGAGAAACGCCGAGAATTTTACCGCCGAAAAGCTTTGCGATACGGTGGGCTATTGCCATGCCAGAGGAGTAAAGGTCCATGCGGCGCTTAATATACTCATAATGCAAAACGAGCTGAAAAGTGCCGAGCGCGATATAAAAACCGCCGCCGAGTGCGGAGTCGACGCCGTTATTGTTCAGGATATAGGGCTTGCCGCCATGATAAAAAAATGCGCACCCGATATGCCGATGCATGCCTCTACCCAGCTGTCGGTTCACAATTTAAGCGGAGTTAAGGAGCTTGAAAAGCTCGGATTTTCGAGGGCGGTATTAGCAAGAGAGTTAAGCCTTGATGAAATAGCGGCCATATGCGCCGGGACCGATATGCAGATAGAAACCTTTATTCACGGGGCGCTTTGCATGTGCGTCTCGGGCCAGTGCTATATGTCGTCCCTTTTCGGACAAAGGAGCGGAAACAGGGGGCTTTGCGCTCAGCCCTGCCGGCTTGATTTTAAAAATAAAACGCGCGGCCATGCGCTGTCGCTAAAGGATATGTCGCATTTGGCGTATATAAGGGAGCTGGCAAAGGTCGGGGTGTGCTCCTTTAAAATAGAGGGGCGGATGAAGCGGCCGGAGTATGTCGCCTGTGCCGTCGATTGCGCCAAAAAAGCGCTTGAAGGAAAGCCGTATGATGAGCAGACCCTAAAGGCTGTTTTTTCCCGTTCGGGCTTTACCGACCGGTATATTACCGGGAGGATTTCTCCGGATATGTTCGGCTACAGGGAGCAAAGCGACGTTGAGGCGACGGCGTCGGTTTTGAAAAAGCTCCATGCTCTTTATAAAAACGAATGCCGGAGGGTGCCGCTTTACGTCGATTTTAAGGCGAAAAAGGGCGAGGAGTGCAGACTCGAATTTTCCGACGGAAATTTTACGTCGAGAACGACTCTGCCGCCTGCCGATGAGGCGATAACGAGGTCGAGCGACGAGCAAGCAGTATCAGCTCAGCTCGGCCGTCTGGGGGGAACTCCTTTTTATGTGGACAAATATAACATTGAAACGGATCAGGGACTGATGATTCCGGCGTCGTCTTTAAATGCGGCGAGAAGATTTTGCACAGGCGAGCTTATGAAGGAACGCTCTAAGCCGCGCCCGTATGATTTTTCGCCTTTTGATTATGACGAAAAGGATATAGGTTTTAAGGTGCAAGCGAATGAGAAAAGCGAGAAACTTGGCGACAAAAACGAACCGAAGGTATATTTGCGGCTGCTCAAAAAGGAGCAAATGCGCTGTTTAAAAAGGTTTATGCCGGTGATTTTGCCGATCGATCAGATAGATGAGGATGTACTCTCGCGGTTTGACGAGGTTATAGCCGAGATTCCGGCTCTTGTTTTCGGAAATGATGAGGAAAAGACAGTTGAGGCACTGAAAAGCTTAAAAAATTTCGGCGTCAAAAGTGCCCTTTGCGAGAATATAGGGGCCGTTTTTATGGCGAAAAAGGCAGGACTTTCGGTTATGGGAGGCATGGGACTCAATATAATGAACTCCCTGTCTCTCAAAAAGTTCTCTGATATCGGGGTGAAAAGGGCCGTCGTTTCGTTCGAGAGCAGTGCGGCGAATTTTGACGGTATTTATCCATATTGCCAAAAGGGGCTTGTAGGCTACGGATATTTACCCCTTATGACGGTCAGGGTATGTCCCGTAAAGGGGCAAGTCGGCTGCAAAGGGTGCGACGGCGCTTCTTTTATTACCGACCGCAAGGGCTTGCGCTTCAGGGTGGCTTGCAGGGATAAAAAATTCTTTACCGTGCTTAATTCCGTACCGCTTTACATCGGCGACAAAAAGATACGCTCTGCCGATTTTTATACCCTTTACTTTAATTTCGAGACGCCCGAGGAGGTCGCGAAGATATACCGTTTGTTTGAAGACGGCAGGCCTCTTCCCGGCGATATTACACGCGGACTTTACTTTAAAACTTTGAGGTGAAATAATGATAAATAAACCGGAGATACTGGCGCCGGCCGGCGATATGGAGTGCTTGAAGACTGCCTTTCGTTTCGGTGCCGATGCGGCTTATATCGGCGGTCCGATAATGCAGCTTAGAAGCAGCGGCGTGGGGTTTGATCTTGAGGGAATTGAAACTGCCGTTCGCTTTTCGCATGAAAACGGTAAAAAGCTTTACGTTGCGGTAAATTCCTTTGCCTTTGACAGGGAACTCGGCGATATTTCGGAATATGTAAAACGGCTGTATGATATCGGGACGGACGCTGTTATCGTGTCGGATCTCGGGGTGCTGCATACGGCGAGAAAAGCGGCGCCCGGGCTTGAAGTACATATATCCACTCAGGCTAACTGCCAGAATTCGGCGGCGGCGACCGTTTACAGCGAGCTCGGCGCCAAAAGAGCGGTGCTCGCCCGGGAGATGAGCCTTGAGGATATAAAAGAGTTCACAAGAAACGTACCCGAGGGCTTTGAGACCGAGGCCTTTGTCCACGGGGCAATGTGTATGGCATATTCCGGGCGCTGTTTTATAAGCAGTTTTCTTTCGTCGCGCAGCGGCAACAGGGGAGAGTGTACCCAGCCCTGCCGCTGGAAATATCATTTAAGCGAACAAAACCGGCCGGGTGAATTTTTTGCGGTGGAGTCGGACGGGGAGTCGGGCACTACAATACTTTCGTCGCGGGACTTGTGCTGCATAGATTTTCTTGACGAGATAGCGGCGGCCGGCGTGTGCTCCTTTAAAATAGAGGGAAGAATGAAGTCGCCGTACTATGTTGCAACGGTGGTCAACGCTTACCGTCATGCGGTGGATAAAACCGCCGACATAATGCTGCTTAAAGAGGAGCTTAACGCTGTAAGCCACAGACCTTATTGCTCCGGATTTTATTTCGGAGAGCTTAAAAAGTATTCGCCCGATGCCGATATGGCCTATGAGCAGTCGCGCGTTTTTGTGGGTGTTGTAATTGACTATAAAAACGGCCGGGTGACGATAAAACAGCGAGGTAAATTTGAACAGGGGGATACAATCGAGGTGGTATCTCCCGACAGCATAGGCCTTAGCTTTACGGCGACGGGAATGTGCGACGAAAAGGGGAATATGATAGCGAGCGCTCCCCATGCCGAGCAGATAGTGACTATGGACTGTCCGTTTGAGTTATCTCCCGGTGATATTTTAAGAAAATAAATAACAATAAAAAATGCGGTTGCGCTTACGCAAAAAATGAGTTATTATAAATACACAACAACTTTAGGTGTTGTAAAACGGTAAAAGCCTAAGCTGTAATACGGCCTTTTTGCATGTTTTAAGCAATCCGGAGCAGTCTTGAATGCTCATGCAATAAAAAAATCCTATTGCAGGGGATAAGTCTTGACGCGGGTCGGTTTATTTTTTTGTAATAAAAAACGGCTTTTACACATCGGGTTTTATCATGTACAGCATCCTACGGAGGATAAGAGCTTATGAAAACCAAAAAAGTGATCTGTATGCTGCTTAGTGTTGTTATTATGGTAACATCATTTGCAGTATTTCCTTTGTCGGAGGGGATAGCACCGCTAAGCTATCTCGGCAATGTCGACCAAAGCGGCAATATTACGGCTACCGACGCACTTATTGCACTGCAATATGCCGTCGGCAAGGTAACGCTCGGCTATGACCGAAGGCTTGCGGCCGACGCGAATCTCGACGGCACCGTAAACGCGACCGACGCGCTGCTAATATTGCAGCACAGCGTCGGAAAAATTGATCTTGGGGACAGTGATGTAACCGTGAAGATAAAGGATGAGGCTGTAACCTACAATTTTGAGGACGACGCAAACGGCGACACGCGCACGGCCTACCCGGTGCAGAAAAAGACCAAGTACGGCATGCGCTTTTTTGCCACGGCGACCTTTGACGCCATTGAAGCGTCGTATCCGAGTTATGCCGACAATGTAGGCAGTATAACCGTTTCGCTTTATAAGTGGCTCGGGAATTTTGAGGACACTATTGATTCCGAGGCTGTCTGCTCTGAAAAATACGTCGATTTTGCCGATTGCGAAACCATAAAAATGAGCTTTGACGAGCAGGAACGCGGCGAATATCTGTGGCTTTTGTCCGAAGGGCTCGACGGGGTCGGAATATGGATATTCACCGAAGCGTCGGACGGTACACTTATATACGACGACGGGGTCGAGAGCAAGGGCTGCTTTCAGGGCAGTATCCATTACACCTACACCCCGCGCGAGATGAAAAGGACCTTGCGCTCGGCGACCGATCTTTCAAAAAAGGTCACAACACCGCCTGAGGTCGTTTACCCGGAAGATCACCCGATATACACCCTTGACGCAAAGCCGGGAAGCTATGTTGCGACCGACGGACTCGGCCGTACCTTGCCGGAAAGCAGCGAGGTCGGAACGGTTAAAAAGAATAAATTCGTCGGTATGTTCTACTGGACCTGGCACAGCTCTCACAGCGTAAACAAGACCATGAATGTAAACGATTTTATAAATCGGCATCCCGAGCTTAAAAACGACTACAACAATTCGCTCTGGAGCGAGACCGGAGCGACAATTTACCACTGGAACGAGCCGGTCTACGGTTATTATGACGGAACCGACGAGTGGGTAATCCGCCGACAGGCCGAAATGCTCGCCAATGCCGGAGTGGACGTAATTTTCTTTGATAACACCAATGCCACCGCCACCTTTAAGGACGGCTACAATACCTTACTAAGGGTCTTTGAAAAGGCAAGGCTTGACGGGGTAAAAACCCCGAAGATTGCATTTTTGCTGCCCTTTTCATCGGCGGCTCATGCACGCACCCAGATCAGGGAGATATACCTCAATCTCTATCGTGCCGACCGCTATCGCGACCTTTGGTTTTACTGGGAGGGCAAGCCCCTTATAATGGCTTATAAGGACTGCCTTAACGTTAAAAATAAGGATCAGATCGACAATGAGATAGCCGAATTTTTCACCTTCCGTGCAGGACAGCCGGTTTACAATGCCGGTTCAAGACGGCAAAATACCGAGTGGGGCTGGCTGTCGGTTTATCCTCAGACGGTTTATTACAAAAATGACGGCACCCCCGAGATGACCACGGTCGGAGTTGCCCAAAACTGGTCTAAGGCCCTCGGTCTTACGGCCATGAACGGCAAGGATATTTTCGGCCGAACCTATACGAGCAAGGGCTATGATACAAGAGAAAATGCCAAGCTTTACGGTGCTAATTTCACCGAGCAGTGGGAATATGCACTTAAGGTCGATCCGGAGTTTGTTTTTGTTACGGGCTGGAACGAATGGGTGGCAGGACGGTATCAGAGCTGGTACGGCGTTAATAATGCCTTCCCGGATCAGTTCAACGACGAATTCAGCCGCGATATTGAGCCGTCAAAGGGTGACCTTAAGGATCATTACTACTATCAGCTTTGCGATTACATCCGCCGTTTTAAAGGAACCGAGGCCATAGAAAAGGCCGGAGCCAAAAAGACGGTTGACATAAACGGCGATTTGTCCCAGTGGAACGATGTAACCCCCGAATTCCGATCCTATCGCGGTAATACGGGCAGCCGCGATGCGGACGGTTACAAGGATCTTCACTACAACGACAATACCGGTCGCAACGACATAGTATCGGCCAAGGTCTCACGCGACGACGAGTATCTGTATTTTCTTGTAAAAACCGACGAGGATCTCACCAGTGAGACCGACAACGCCTGGATGAGGCTGTTTATAGATACCGGCGACGGTGAAAGCTCGTGGGAGGGCTACGAATATATGGTCGGCCGCACCGGATACGGCGGGGGGAAAAGCGTGCTCGAAAGATCTACCGGCGGCTGGAACTGGGAAAAATGCGGCGATGTCGGATATACCGTAAAGGGAAATGCATTGCAGCTTAGAATAAAGCGGAGCGACCTCGGCTTTAAAAAGGGTGCAATAAAGCTCAATTTCAAATGGAGCGATAATATGCAAACCGACGGCGACATCATGGACGTTTACGTCAGCGGCGACGTCGCCCCGGGCGGACGCTTTAACTTCGCATACCGAAGCGACGATTGATTTTCCGACTGAAAAGCAGCCGAAAATCCGACTTTTGACGTCGGGACTGTTGAAAATTTAATGATATAAAAAAGAGAGGACGGCAAATTTGCTGCCCTTTCTTTTCTTACAAAAGCCGGCGGTTAAAAATTGTTTTTTAACCGGCGATTTTTATTATTAATTTAAGCTTTAAGAATTCGCAGGGGCATTAAAAAGCGATGCACCCGATAGCTTTTACCGGGTGCATCGCAAGGGCGATTCAATAAGGATTTTGCAAAACCTATTTAATAAACGCTATTTGCGAATCCCCGAGCGAGACGGTTTTCTTTTCGCCGCCGGGGAGGGAAAGCTCGCGCGAAATGCCGTGCTTTGAGTAATTCATAACAAGCAGTCCGCCGCCCTTTTCGGCTGCGTACAGCCGGTCGCGTTTTCCGTCGCTTATATAAATGCCGTGACGTTTCATAAAATCGGCCGTTTTATCGAATACAAGAATGTCGATATCCCGGTCGCAAAGGCCGCCCGATACCCCTAAACTCTCTTTTATGAACAGGGTTTCACCCTTGCCGATTTGCTTTATGCCGGTTTTGCAAAACAGCCTTTCGAGGAAGCCTTCGCCCTGTATTGACAAAAGCTTATCTATTCCGATTCCGACGATGATTCCGCCTTCTTTGACGAAGCTTTCGAATGCTTCAAGAGTTTCCGTGCGGTAGTATCCGCCTACGGTGAGCACAAGCGCCTTGACATTCTTTAAAATTCCGTCCTTTACGGTCAGATCGTCGGCAAACAAATAGTCGGAGAAATCCCTCATTGCCGAAAATGAGCTGTACATATCGGCGCGCTTTTGCTTTTCGAGCATCATTGCCGTGTCGGGATAAAAAAGCGCTATGTCGCGTTTTATGCCGTCATTATTGAAAAATTCGATGTTTTGGGCGAATTTTTTGAGCCGTTCGTCGTCCGAAAGCAGATTGCTTTCGTAAAAATGCAGTCCCTTAGCGCCGGTTGCGGCGGCGTTATAAATTCTGCAAACCGTTCCGCGTTCGGTTATCTGTCCGGCCGGCTCAAAGGAGAAATCGCAGCCGTAAAAGCTGCCGGCCGAAGCAACCCAGTCGGTGATTACAAAGTTCTTTTCGAAATGCGAGTCCTCATTGGTTATGCGAACGCCCGAGAGGTGCTTCGCGCATGCCTTGCACTGTGCGGCAAATTCCGATGCATGGCAGGGCTGAGCCTCGCCTCCGGTGCAAAGATATAGCTTTGTAGGAGCAAGGTGTTCGGCGGCGGTTTTCATAAAGAAATCCACATATTCGCTCATCGATTCGCGGTACCAGTCCACAAAATCGACCGTTCGTACACGTTCGGCGTCGGTTTCTGTCGGCAAAAGTCCCTCGTTTGTGAATTCGCACATGCGCATATCATCAACAGCCACAGAAAGCACCGGGAAGGTAACGTCGCAAAAATCGGTAAAATCTGTTCCCCATGCGAGGTTAAGGGCTTTTATATTGCCGGAATATTTGCTTTTCATTTTTTCTTTAAAGTTGATCCTGGCGTATTTGTCGAAGCACCAGAATCCCGAATGGGCATGGTAGGTTCCGGCAGTTTTTGTCGGCCAGTTCCCGTGCCAGACGCTGGTTATAGCCTCGCCGAAATCGCCCGAAATACCGAAAAGTATTCCCTCAAAGCCGTCCCTGTCACAAAAATGCTCCGAGAATTTTTTGAGGAACCGGTCGATGTATAGGCGGAAATTTTCATCCCAGAAGGACTGAACCTTGGACTCGATCCCGTGCTCGAGACAGCAAAGACCGGTGTGATCCTTCGAGTAAAGATACCAGTCGGGAAGGGAATAAGCCGGGCCGATTATAATAAAGGGCAGCCATTTGAGTCCGGCGTCGTTTATTTTTTTGAGCTCATTGTCCCAATGTGAAAAATCCCAGCAGTCAAAGCCCTTTTCCTCGCAGCTTCGCCATGTGACGTACTGCTCGACCGAGGTGAACCCGAGCTTTTTAAGTTTATTAAGGTTTCCTGAATCGGCTGTACCTATTCCGGCGCAAAGCTCTTTTTGATTGCCCGGCGGTAAAATTTCATTTATTAAGCTGTCAAAGTCGTTGCTTTTTTCGGGCGTTTTTTCGGATGATGCGTCCGCGGCAACCGCCTTTGTACCTGCCTTGCAGGCGCTTTCGGGAACGGCAGCCGTGTCGCTCACACATCTGAAACCTACCGCTTCGTTGTTATCGCCGCCGAGGATTCTGTGGCGGGAGGATACCCTTATATCGGCTTCGACCGACAAAAACGAGCCGCCGCGGCAGACCCGTTCTCCGCCCCAGCCGTCGTTGAAGCCCTCCTCGCTTTTTACATTGTCGCTGTAAAGAAAATACCAGTCGTCAACATATTCGTGAACGTTGCCCGACATATCGTAAAGTCCGAATTTGTTTTCGGGATATGATCCGACCGGGGAGGTAAATTTATATCCGTCGTTACAAACAGGGCATCTCCACGGCTCATCGCAACTTGAATCGGCAAAATTAGCAAGCGCTCCAAAGCGCGAAAAGGGCGGCTCGTTTCCCCAGGGATATCTTATTTTCGAATCTCCGCCGCGGGCAGCATATTCCCATTCTTCCTCTTTAGGCAGGCGTTTTCCGGCCCATTTTGCATATTCGGCACAATCGCCGAATGAGACGTTTACAACCGGATAATCGGGGTAATCGTTAAAGTAATCCTTAACGCCGGGCCACGGGACAGGAATCGGATACGGCCTTTCGGTCTCATCGCAAAACCGTTTGTAGCAGGCGTTGGTGACGGGGGTCGTATCCATATAAAATCCCTTTGTCTCAAAGGAATGGACCGGGGCTTCCTCGCTGTAAAGCTCCTCGCTTCCTATAAGGCACTGCCCGGCCGGGATGTATACCATTTTTTGACCGTCCGGCCACATTATTGTTTTTTTGTCGTTTGCTGTACTCATTTTTTTCCTCGCTTTCTCTTAAAGAGTTTTTGTGGGAAATTAAAAATCGAAGATTTAGAATTTAATTATTCAGTATTTCCTGATCAGAAGTGTGTTCGGTGTCATTTTGTTCTTCCTTTGCGGAGTCGTAATCGGAATTATCTTTAATGCTCGAGAGCACCTCGTCTACAATTCTGTCGGCGTCAAATTCTGTGTCGGGGTTATCGTTGCCGTTTTCATTTTCGGCTGTCCTGACATTTTGTATGTCAGGCGCTTTGCTGTTTTGGTCGGCGGTTTTATTACCGCTTTGCCCGGCGGAAGTTTCTCTGTGTTTTTTATCCGGATCTTGCTCGTTTTCGGCATCGGTATCATCGAGGCTGCCGGCCGGAATATTATTTTTTGTTTTTTCAGCGGTGTTTTCAATGTCCTTTGCCGGTTTGTTAATCTTTCTAACCGGGAGCAAAGCATCCGTGCCGATATAATAGCCATCGCTGTTTTTGTCCGTTCTTTCGGGCAAGGGCGCGCCTATTATCGCGTCGTCGTCAAGGGGAATTATATCTTTAAAAACGGCCGTGTGGTATTTGGTTACGGTACGATCCTCGTGCATCGAGCCGAAAAACCAGTGGCGGAATTCGCACTCCCTGTCAAGCTGTTCGAGATATCCGTTTAACTTATTGACCCTGTCGGCCTCGGCGTTGCGTAAAAGCAGCGAGCTTTTAACAAGAGAGGGAGGCTCGTGGGTTATTATGTAGTCTACACGGCAGCCGTTTTCGTCGATGTTCTCGGCGCCCTCGGCCATTTCGGCGGAAGAGGGGAATTCCTCCCTCCACCAGCTCTCGTGCTCGGTTCGGATCTCTCTGTCAAGACTTTCTCCGCCGCCGAAGGTGAAAATTTTCAGACCCTCGATGGTGAATATCTGACCCCTCATCATATGGAAAAGGTTGCCGGAAATGCGGTGTACCCGTCCGCCCTTCCATACGGTCATACGGTATTTGCTCAGCAGATCGTAATTTTCGTGCGTTCCGTCTATAAACGCAACGTTATAGCGGCGGCTGCCGAGATAGTCGAGAATTTTCTTTTCCTTTTGGGAACCGTTCCAAATAAAACCGAAATCGCCGCATATTATAAGTGTATCGCCCTTTTTCAGACGGTTTAAACGTCGGTCATATATACGCTCGGTTCGGCCGTGCATATCGCCCGTAATATATATCAAAAATAACACCCCGAAGAATATTTTTTGTTCAGACCCCTTTATTTATTGCGAAAAAAATGTTATCATGTCAATAATAGTGATCTTATATCGAAATATATTATACTACAGTGAAGGTAAAAATGCTATGAAAAAAATCCCATGCGTTGTTTTTTTAATAATATGCCTTGTTATAACGACCTTTATTCCGGTTTCGGCTTATACATTGCCGGCCGGGACCGAGGTTGAGGCGCAAAGCGTTATTCTGTATAACTTTAATTCCGACACTGTGGTTTACCGGTATAATTCCAATGAGCGTCGTGAACCGGCCTCCCTTACAAAGCTTATGACGGCACTCATAGTCGCCGAAACCGATTCAGAGCCCGAAAACACCTATATAACGGCCGACAGTCAGTCTATTCTTGACATAAGCGGTACCGGAGCGTCAAACGCCAATTTAAAGACCGGAGAGGTCATGTCGTCGCTCGATTTGCTTCGCTGTCTTCTTATCTCCTCCGGGTGTGACGCTGCCAATGTTCTGGCGACCCATTATGCCGGCAGTATAAGCGCTTTTGTCGAAAAAATGAATGAAAGAGCGGCGACGCTGGGTATGATTGACACCCATTTTGCAAATGCTCACGGTCTTTCGGCAACGGGACAGTATACCACCGCCGATGATTTGCTCATACTCGCAAAAGAGGTATGTAAATTTGAAAAGCTTACCGAGATCTGTTCGAAATCGAGATATACCGTACCGGCTACGAATATGTCGGATGAAAGGGTACTTACCACCACCAATTTAATGCTCGATCCCTCCACCGATGCTTATTACAAGTACACAACCGGCCTGAAAACCGGATATACCGACAAAGCCGGCCGGTGTCTTATCTCTACGGCCGAAAAGGACAACGAAAGGTACTTGTGTGTAATGCTCGGATGTCCGGTGTACGGTTCGGACGGCCGCTTTATAAGGCGTGAATTTTCAAGCAGCGCTAATTTGTATCGCTGGGCCTTTAACGATCTTCAGCTTTCCACCGTGTGCGATACCTCAACTCCGCGGGCCGAAATAAAGATCAAATACAGCGCAGGGAAGGATCACCTGCTTGCAACCGCCGCGAACGAGATAAAGGCGGTAATTCCCAAAGCCTCGTCCGACAGCGTTATAGTGGAACCGCATATTGAGACCGACACCCTCACAGCCCCCGTTACCGCCGGAACAAAGGTGGGATATGCCGAGGTATTTTGCGCGGGAGAAAGCCTCGGTACGGTCGATCTTATAATAACCGAGGATTGCGCTCACAGCACAATTAAACATATTTTCGGGGTTTTAGGCTCGATATTTACATCCAAGCTTTTTATAATTATAGTATGCCTTGCAGTGGCGGCGTTTGTGATCTTTATAATCATAAATATTCTTTATAACCGTAAAAGAAGAAAAAAATACCGTGCGTCGGTTTACAGAAGATACAAATAAAAGTAACAGTTTGCTTTGTTTCTTGACAAGACGGCATTGCAGGATATATAATCAAATGTGTATTAATTGCCCTCATAAAGGGCGTTTTAAAACCCATGTCAGGAGTAATTTATTATGATGAAAAAGGTACTTTGTATAGGCTCGGTTACAACCGATGTCATGCTCAAGCCGGTAGATAATCTTCCGACCCCGGGAGCTTTGCAGTTTATCGACAGCAGCTCTATGTTTGTCGGCGGATGTGCTTCCAACGCGGCTATGGATCTTGCCAAGCTCGGCGTTCCGGTTGCGCTTTCGTGCAAGGTCGGCGACGATCTTTTCGGTCATTTTGTTTACGACACCTGCAAAAACAGCGGTGTTGATGTAACCGGAGTGGTTGTTGATCCTACGGTGCAGACCACAACTTCGGTTGTCTGTATTAATTCGGACGGAGAGAGAAGCTTCCTTTATAACGGCGGCTCCACCTCAAAGATGGTGGAAAGTGACGTTCCGGACTGGCTGCTTTGCGACTGCGATATAATCTTCCTTGCCGGTGCGCTCCTTACCCATGGGCTCGACGGCGAGCCGGCTGCCCGTATTTTCAGAAGGGCGCAGGAGGTAGGCAAGTTTACCGTTATGGATACCGCGTGGGATCCCACCGGCCGCTGGATGGAGGGCGTAAGACCCGCCCTTAAATATCTCGATCTCTTTATGCCGAGCATTGAGGAGGCCGAGAAGATGACGGGAGAGACCGACGTCGACAGGATCGCCGATGTTTTCTTCGAAAACGGCGTAAAGAATGTTATAATCAAGGCCGGCAAACGCGGCGCTTACATTCGCGAGGGCGGCAAAAAAGGCTATTTTGCTCCTACATATCTTTCGGTTAAAAGGGTCGATACCACCGGCGCCGGAGATTCGTTTTGTGCGGGCTTCCTTGCCGGAATTGCCCAGGGCAAGAGCTTTGAGGAGTCCGCAAAGCTCGGCAATGCCGTCGGATCTCATTGCATAATGGCAATGGGTGCTTCCACCGGCATAAAGCCGCTTGCCGATATTTATAAATTTATGGAGGAGCATACCGACGAGGTTCCCCTTTAAGCTTACGGGCGGAGGTCGTTGACCTCACCGCTTTCGGCTGATAGGCTTAATGGGCGATTGTTTGCGCCCCGGAAATTAAGAAACAATAAAATCTGATCGGAAGGATAGTTTTTATGAAACGTTCTGAAATTAATGCGATAATTAAGGAAGCCATAGAGTTTTTAAACGAGCATAAGTTTGTGCTTCCTCCCTTTGCTTATTTTACCCCGGATGAGTGGAAGGAGAAAAACCACGAGTACGACGAGATCCGCCGTAATGTACTCGGCTGGGATATAACCGATTTCGGCAGCGGTCATTTTGACAATTGCGGATTGTTTTTGTTCACCCTTCGCAACGGCAATGCCCATAATCCCGACGATAAAAAGGTATATGCCGAGAAAATAATGATAGTTAAGGAAAATCAGGTAACACCGTATCATTATCATTGGTACAAGCAGGAGGATATTATCAACCGCGGCGGCGGTAACCTTATGATAAAGGTTTACGGTGCCGATGAGAACGACAATCTGTCGATGGACGACGTTGAAATACAGGTTGACGGCCGTCATTACACCGTTCCTGCCGGCACTGTTATTCGTCTTACCCCCGGCATGAGCATGACCAACACCAAAAAGCTCTATCATTCCTTCTGGGGCGAAGAGGGACACGGAAAGGTGCTTGTCGGCGAGGTCAGCCAGTGCAACGACGATTCGACCGATAACCGTTTCTATGAGCCGGTCGATATGATGCCCTACCTCGGCGCAATTGCCGACGCCGATACGTCCGATACCTCGCGTTTTTACGCTAAGGTCGGCCGTTTCCCCGAGGTTGAAGAGGATGAAGCTCCGCTTTACCTGCTCGGCAACGAATATCCCGAGGCAAAATAGTTTTGAAGTATAATTAAAACCGAAAATATCCTCTGCAGCCGAAAGATTGCAGGGGATATTTTTATTGAATTGTATACCAAAACGCCAAAGATCAAATGCGAGGCGTAAACTCCCGCCGACGGCAGATTTTATTTTAAGCAGATGTCATTTTAAACGGCGCGCAACCCATTTGGCTATTCCATTAGAATTAAAGGGTACCCAGTTTTAACAGCAATCCCCCGCGGCTTTCGAATTTGCGAAAGCTGCAGGGGATTTTATGGTTCATTGGTTTTATTGTATTATTTTGCCGGTGTTCTTAAATATGATCGGTGGCGTTTATCAAAAACGGTCGCCAAAACACTTAAAACACATTTTTATCCCGACTCTTTTCAGTTTTCAATGGGGAATTTGTCAATTTTTATGACGGATTTTTGTAATATCAGCAATGCGTCGTTAGCGTCAACCTTACCGTTGCCGTCAACGTCGGCGGCAAGCAACTGATTGCCGGTAAGGATTATTTTCCCCACCGCATGCTGCAATGCCACAAGCGCGTCGGCAGCGGTAATCTTATCATCTTCGGTAATATCACCGAGCACATAGGGATGTTCTAAGGCGTAAATTGCTTCTCCGGTTTTTTCGAGTCTTTCGGCAATCTCTTCCGTTATTAAGGTTTTATCGTTTAAGCCTTCGCGCAGTTTTAAAATCTGCTCATAAACCCCTTTATTCTCAAGTGTCATGTTTTCGGGCTCCGGCAGGGTTTCAAGCAGCTCGTTTATTCTTTCCATGCTTTCGCAGTCGCGGTAACGGTTCCAAAGCGCCATCATGATCTGCTTTTTATCAAGACCGTAATTGCCCTCGCCGTAAAGATTGTCAAGCCTTAAAAAATCTGCATCGATGCTTTCGAGCTCTCCTTGCAACGAACGATAGTTTTCTATTGTTATGGCAGTTTTCGGGTCGCTGAACTTTTCAAGCTTTGCCTTGATCGCGGCGACGTCCTCTGCCATTTGCTTGTTCTTGTAAAAATCGCGGGCCGTAAAATATTTTTCAAAATTCTCCGGCATAAAGTTTGCATACTGATCCGAAAGAGAGGTGTATTCGTCAATGAGCGCCTTGACGGCCGCTTTGTTCTCCTCGAAATTGTCGTCGGTCAAAACGGGAAGGGCTTCAATTTTGGCCTTCATGTTTTCTTCGGCGGCGCTTCTTTCGTCAAGAAACTCCTGGTTAAAGAATATTACTCCGTCAAATCCCCAGTCGACCTCGTCAAAGGTCTGGCCGCTGTAATAAAGCCACGAGAACCGCATTCTTCCTATGTTGTCGGGACTTACCGTGACAGCCTTTGCGGCAAGAACCTCCTCTATGGTGTTTCTTATACGCATCCAGCCGTCCTCTTTAAAGGTGTCGGTAAAATTGTTCGGGTCCTCCTTGTCGCCGTCGGGATCTATATATGTGCGGTCGAAAAGCCATTTTCCGCAATTGTAACCGTCATTGCCCTCATAGTCTCCGTCGATAAGATTGTACTGAATTACCGGGTCGAATTTAAATTCGCCCTCAGTGTAAAGGCAGAATTCAAAATAATCCCACAAATTAAGATTGACGGGTTTTTCAAACTCAAGCAAGGTCTGCATGGCAAAGACATCGGCTATAAAACTTTGCCCATCCGGTGCCATATCGACAAAAATACTGCCGTTGCCTTGTATCTTATTTTGTTTGTCAACCGACAGCTCTCCGTTGCCGTGTAAAAGGCTCCATGTGAAATCGTCATCTCCTGCATCGGCAATTAATACCTTTGATTCGGCCTTGCCTTCAAAGCTGAATGCGGCTGCCGAAAACGCCATTATAAGGCACAGTATAACCGAAAGTGTACGTTTCAGCGAAATTGTCATTTTTTCTTTCTCCCCTTTCAAAATATAAGCAATAACATAGAATTTGCTTATCGCCAAGGCAATTATAACATAAATTACATGTATTTCAAGCACTATTTATAAAAAAAGACAAATAATACCGTATTTGTTATTTTATGAAAAGGGGAGGTTTAGCCGCTATATAAAAATGCTGATTATTTTATGTATCTATTATTACGGCGGCATAACGGCAGCACTATAAAAGCAATATAAAAAAGACCGGCAAGGCGTTTATATATCATATCGCCCCGTCGGTCTTGTGTGTTGTATTTAAAAACTTAAAGCTTACTTAAAAACGGAATCCGGTTTTGTTATCGGCCGTTTATATTAACGGTAAAAAACTTAGTCCATTGCGGTGTAGGACCACTCGGTGCCGTTTACGGATATCTTCATGGCCTTAGGATCCTTGCTGGGCTCGCCGTCTTTATCCCAAGTGATAGTGCCGGTTACGCCTTCGAGCTTTATCTGTGTCATTACGCCCTTAAGAGCGTCGCAAAGGTCGGAAGCGGACATGTTGGTTACATCCTTTATGTCGGCCTTTTCAAGAGCAAGCTTAATGGCATATACGGCGTCGTAACCGTCAGCGGCAAACTGGTTGGGGATAAGATCATTGTTCTTTTCCTTGTAGGCCTTTACAAAGGCTGCACTCTTTTGGTCTTTGGAGTCGGCAGCGAACGGAGTAAGCAGCATTACATCATTAGAAAGCTCAACCTTGGTGCCGAGCTGTTTTGCCAGTCCGTCAAGTCCGTCGCATCCGAAATACTTAACATTAAGTCCCATGGTGCTTGCCTGCTGAAGAATAAGAGCGGCCTCCTGATAGTATATCGGAAGGAATACGAGTTCAGCGCCGCTTGCCTGGATCTTCTGGAGCTGCACCGAAAAGTCGGTCTTCGAGTCGGCGGTAAAGGCCTGTGCGGTAACAATGCTCAGTCCCTGAACGGCGGCCTCGGCGTTGAACTTCTCATAAATTCCCGAGGAGTAAACGTCGGAGCTGTCATAAATTACGGCAATCTTGGAGGCAAGCTTTTTCTCGGCTATATACTGGGCCGAAGCGGTACCCTGATTGGGATCGTTAAAGCAAACGCGGAAGGCGTTGTCATATTTTACGCAATCGATGGCCGAGCCCGAGGGAGTGATCTGGAACATATTATCGGCGTGGGTTTTTTCAACAACCGCTATGCAGGGCAGCGAGGTTACGGTGCCTATAAGCAGCTTCATGTCTTTATCCTTAAGGGCATTGTAGGCATTGACGGCCTTTTCGGCGTCATGCTCATCGTCCTGGAAGTTAAGCTCAAGCTTTATTCCGTTTACACCGCCGGCGGCGTTTATCTCATCTATTGCAAGCTGTATACCGTTTTTAACTCCGGTGCCGTAGTCGGCAGCCGCGCCGGTAACAGGGCCTATACCGCCGATAACAAGGGTGTTGCCCTTATCTTGCGCATCCTGATTGTCTCCGCAACCCGCAAAGCAGGCGACGCATAAAACGGCAACCAGGCAAAGGGCCAAAAATTTAATAGCGTTCTTTTTCATAGTTGCATCTTCTCCTTCTTCGGTGATTTTTTAGGTTTTGTAGGCACGGCAATGTCGGTAATGAAGTGTATTTGTCATACACAAAAACCTTTTAAAAATACACCTTTTTGATGTTGTTCATAATTATACTCTCGGTTTTTTGTTTGTCAATGCGTTAATTGCAAAAACGGGAATATAACAATCAGCCGAATAAAAATACATATTTATTTTGTGCGCTTTTATCCTTGAAATATACCAAATTATGTATGAAAACTCATCGGCGCTTATGCCTGAAAACCAAACCGCCGGTATGCTGCTGTCAAAAACATCATATCGGCGGATAAAACTTAATATGTAAATAATACCGTTTTTTAGGGACGGTTTTTTGCCGAAGTAACCTCCTTGTAATCCCGTAAATATGTTAAAGGAAATGCGAAGAGGGAACGCAACGACATGAAGGGCGGATGGTTTACCGTTTTGCTAAGCCCGGTTTTTCTTTTTGTTTTTACCGACCGGCATAAAGGGCGTCGGAGAGCTTTACAAGGTCCCGCATACCGACGGCTTCAATTCTTATGTTTTCGTCCAAGCTGCAACGGGCAAGAGCGTTGCGGATTGCATCCTTGCTTATGTTTAGGTCGGAGGACAGTGCGTTCATAAGGGTTTTTCGGCGTTTTCCGAAGCCTGCTTTGACTATGGCAAAAAAGAGCTTTCTGTCGGTGGGACGGTATTTTTCATCGTCACGGGGAGTGAGGGTCATAACGCTGCTGTCGACCTTCGGGCTCGGATAAAATGATTCCTTCGGCACGTCAAAGCATATTTTTCTTTCGGCGTAAAATTCGGTGGCGACCGTTACCGCGCCGCTCTCTCTGGAGCCGATTTCGGCGCAGAAACGTCTTGCCGCCTCGCGCTGTACCATTACGGTTATACCCTTTATTCGCAGTTCCTCTTCAAGCAGCCGCATTATCACCGGCGAGGTGATATAGTATGGAAGATTAGCGCATACATATACCGGCATATCGCCGAATTCGTCCATTAAAAGCTGCCTTAGATCGGCCTTCATGACATCTGCCTGTATTATTTTTACATTATCAAAATCGGAAAGGGTTTTATCGAGTACCGGCAAAAGCGATGTGTCAATTTCAAGAGCAACGACCTTTTTGGCTGCTTTTGCGAGCTCGGATGTAAGCACGCCTATTCCGGGGCCGATTTCAAGGACGCCGGACTTCTTATCGGCTCCGCACTCTTTTGCCATTTCGGGGCAAACGGAGGGATCGATCAGAAAATTCTGTCCGAGGGAGTGCGAAAATGAAGCATCCGCTTCGCGCATGAGCTTTTTTATGGTTGAAAGATCGGTAAGATTGTACATTTTTCCTCCGTAACGGGATTTTTACTTTTTGGTTTATCGCTTTGAAAAAGTATGCGATGTGTCCGTGCGCTAAAGTGCGGATCGGGCGGATTTTTAGTGTATCTTAATTGCCGGCTTATAATGCGTCAGTCTGTCGCAAACGGCGAAGAAAGGCAAAAAATGAGATGGTTATATAAAATTCAGGCTTTTTCAGAGGGGGCGGTTAGAGGTGTTGTCAAGTCGGCGGTTTTTGAAAAAATCCGAAAGCAAAGCCGCGCATTCATTCCGTAAAACCCCGGGTGTTATGCGCGGTGTATGGTTGAATTTTACGGCAGCGAGGTTGATAAGCGAGCCGAAGCTCCCGGCTTTTTCATCCGGTGCGCCGTAAACCACCCTTTCGATACGGGCGTTTATTATGGCGCCGGCGCACATCGGGCACGGCTCAAGGGTCACATAAAGCGTGCAGCCGTCAAGCCGCCAGCCGCCGAGAGCTTTGCAGGCAGCATCTATCGCCTCGATCTCGGCATGCATAAGCGCGTTTTTCTGCTGCTCACGACGGTTATATCCGGCGGATATTACATTGCCGTCTTTTACTATTACCGCCCCGACCGGAACGTCCAGGCTTAATCCTGCCTTTTCGGCCTGCTTTATGGCAAGGCGCATATAGCGCTCGTCGTCCGTCTTTACCATTTGAGCAGAGTTATCGCCGTATACAGATAAAAAATAAGTGACAAAACGACGGTGGGGCAAAGATAAAATCTTACGAATTTTCCGCCGGAGGACACCGATGTCATGCGTTTATAAATCTCGGGAGATACATAAGAACAGCCGATCTCGGTGTTTATACAATAGGTTTTTCCGGGATTTGATTTATGCTTATTTTTGCAGCAAAGCACGATTATTAATCCTATAACTCCGAGGGCGAACCACACCCCGTAAAGCGCGAGCGAAGCGGCGTCGGTCTGGGCCTCGTCAAGCCCGGCCGTGAAATAGGAATAAACGCATGATGTGGCATTGTTTAAAAAATGAGCCGTTATTGCCGGCCAGAGAGAATCGGTTTTAATTACCACCCCGGCAAGGAAAAGCGCGAAAATAAAGACAAACGGAATCTGGGCGAAATTGCCGTGTATTGCCGAGAAGATAACCGCCGAAGCAACCGCCGAAAACAGCTTTCCGTGGGGACGCAAAAGTCCGAGGATAACGCCGCGGAAGCAAAATTCCTCAACAAGGGCCGGTATGGCGGCGACATAAAGCAGCTCGACAATCAGTTCTTCGATTGTTGTAACCGGGGCCGATTCAAACAAAATGGGATTTTCAATTTCCGGGAAGAAGGAGATAAAAACATCCGACACAATATTGCCTATACTCATTCCGAGACAGCACATAAGAACGCATCCGATAAAAAGAATCGGCCTTACTCTATGCAGTACAACTACGTCGGACACCCGTTTTTTTCTCAGCGGACAGATAAATAAAAACCCGGTGAACATGGAGACAGACACGGTAAATATGTATTGTACAGCCTCAAAATACACCGTATTGGTGTTAATGTGGGCGAAAAATGCCGCCGAGGAGGTGAAAATGTACAGCAGCGAGGAGGTTATGGTCATAAAAATGACGGCAAGGCCTATAAAAAGCGAGGACAAAAACAGATCTCTGCTCTTTTGGCGGCGTTCGTATTCGTAAGGATTGTAAAACGGATAATACCCTTGAGGATAGTTGCTGCCTGTTGGGGCATACGGATATCCGCCGGGGGCGGTATAATTATTATTATACCCGGAATATCCGGGATTGCCGTTATTATTCGGTGGGTACATGGTAGTTCAGCTCCGTTTCGGCGTTGATTTGTTTAATTCGATGGGCTGCGCTGCACATTATCGGGATTTTCCCGTTTTTATATGTACGGCACTTTTAAAAACGTTTACATTATAACTGCTTCCGGCTTTAAAATCAACCCCGGGCGCCGTATAACGGTCTGCCGAAAAAAGATTTTATTTAATTATAATAACCGGCAATTTTCCTTTGCTATTTTTACCATGCTGTGATATAATAAAGAAAACATTGTGAAAAACTGCAAATACCGCCGATTTTTCCTGTCGGGCTGCGTTTTTTTAAGGCCGGTTATCCGGCCGGTGAATGCTGTTTTGTTACCGGGGAATGCACGTTTTGTTATAGAAATGATGGCCGAGAATAAATGCCCGTCGGCTTTTTATCGTTTTTTATCGAAAAAATGCTATTAAATCCGGAGAGCGTCCGCCGTTTTCCCGTTTTTTTGTTTTATTGTATTTATAGATTCTTAATTTATTTATCCCTGTTGTTAGGAGCGAAACCGAAATGAATGAACAGCTTTTACAAATACCCGAGCGTATAAAGGAGCTAAGGGAAATACTTGATATATCGGCCGAAACGGTTGCGAGTGCGCTCGGTATTACGGTCGGGGAATATCTTATGTACGAAAGCGGCGAACGGGATATTCCCATAAGCGCGCTTTACAAAATAGCCGATGTGCTCGGCACTGATTTTACCGTGCTGCTTACGGGGGACGCTCCGCGCATGAATACCCTTACGGTCGTGCGAAAGGGTAAGGGGGTCAAGGTAGACCGATACGAGGGGTATACCTTCAGCGCTCTGGCCTTTAATTACATAGGCCGTAATATGGAGCCGATGCTCGTAACCCTTTTTCCGGGAACTCCGGCGCCGCTTGTATCCCATGGCGGTCAGGAATTCAACTACGTTATAAAGGGTAAGGTTAAGGTGACGGTAGGCGGCAGGGAGCAGATATTAAGCGAGGGCGATTCGATATATTTCGATCCCCGCGAACCGCACGGTCAGGCGGCGGTCGATGAAGAGGCCTCGTTCCTTACCGTAATTCAGGAATAAAAAAGCACTGATGTTGTCCGCTTTCGGAGTGATGGGGCGTTATATTCGCCTTAAAAAATAACCGATACAACACAAAGATAATCAGCAAATAAAAGGAAAGATAACGGCAATGCATAATCCCATTTTGAGTAAATATCTTGAAAAAACCGAGTTTTCGTCATATGAGGACTTTTTTGAAAACTATAGATTAAAGGTACCGGAGCATTTTAATTTCGGCTTTGACGTTGTGGACGAATGGGCGAAAATAGAGCCCGAGAAGCCGGCGCTTGTTTGGTGCAACGATTCGCTTGAGGTAAAGACCTATTCGTTTGCCTATGCAAAGCGGTATTCCGACAAGGCGGCCAACGCCTTTAAAAAGCTCGGAATAAAGCGCGGCGATGTGGTTATGCTGGTGCTTAAACAACGGCCGGAGGTCTGGTGGTGTATAACCGCTCTTTGCAAAATAGGGGCTACCTGCATACCGGCTACCTTCCAGCTTATGAAAAAGGACATAGTTTACCGCTGCAATGCCGCCGATGTCAAGATGATAGTGTCGGTGGACGAGGAGGAGCTCACCCGCCATATAACCGAGTCGGTTCCCGAGTGTCCGACCCTTAAAACAATAGCCGCCGTCGGGGAAAATATTCCGGACGGGTTTATCGATATGCGCGCCGAAATAGAGGCGGCCGACGACAATTTTGTCCCCGAGGGTGAACAGAAAATGAGCGATATGATGCTTATTTACTTCTCGTCGGGAACCACCGGTATGCCCAAGATGGTAAAGCACGACTATTATTTTCCGCTCGGCCATATAACAACGGCAAAATATTGGCAGTGTGTGCAAAACGGTAAAATTCACATGACCCAGACCGATTCCGGCTGGGCGAAGTTTGCCTGGGGAAAGATATACGGTCAGTGGATCGCCGGCGCCGCAATAGGCGCCTACGATACCGAGAAATTTTCGCCCGAGGGGATGCTCAGCGCCATCGAGGCCATTCGCCCGACCACCTTTTGCGCCCCGGCTACAATATACCGTTATCTTATAAAGGAGGATTTAAGCGGTTACGACTTCTCCTTTATAGAGCATGCCTGTGTGGCAGGAGAGCCGCTTAATCCCGAGGTTTACAGGCAAATAAAACAAAAAATGGGACTTACCATTCACGAGGGCTTCGGCCAGTCGGAGGGTCCGGTTCTTATAGCAAACTACAAATGGTTTGACATAAAGCCCGGGTCGGCCGGTAAGGTCTCGCCTCTGCTCGGAGTTACCTTGCTTGATGATGACGGCAACGAGTGCGAAGACGGTATGATAGGTACTATCTGCATAAAGGACCCTCCCGGACATCACCCGATAGGACTTTTTAACGAATATTACCGCGATGCCGACGCGACGGCCCGTTCGCGAAAGGGTGATTATTACAGCACCGGCGACCTTGCATGGCGCGATTCCGACGGCTACATATGGTTTGTAGGACGTGATGACGACGTTATTAAATGCTCCGGCTACCGCATAGGACCTTTTGAGGTCGAAAGCGCTTTGCTCGAGCATCCTTCGGTGCTTGAATGTGCGGTGACCGCCGTGCCCGATCCGGTAAGGGGCCAGGTGGTAAAGGCGACAATTGTGCTCGCGCGCGGCTTTTCGCCGAGCGAGCAGCTTACAAAGGAACTTCAAAATCACGTAAAGCATGTTACGGCACCGTACAAATATCCCCGTATTATTGAGTATGTAAATGAGTTGCCAAAGACCGTTTCCGGCAAAATCAAACGTGCGGATATAAGAAGAAACGATCAGGGTAAGAAGTGATAAAGACGGGTTTTCCGGCGTTATAAGCTTTAAGTATGTATTGTATGTTTACGCCTTGCTTAGCGGCGGGCGTTTGCAATAATTTCAAGGAGGAAAAGTGATGAAAAGAGCAGGCAAGATGGTTTTAGGACTTTTGGTTTGCCTTATGCTGGCTGCGGCCGTAATGCCTATGGCAATGGCGGAAACATTTTTCGAGTTTAAGCTTCCGTTTGAAGTAACCGTCGAAAAAGGGGCTGAGGGTGAACTCGCACCGCTTAAAACCGATCTTTCGTTCCGGATACTGGATGTAGAACAAATGGGAGACGGTATTTCCGGTACGACGACGACCGTCAGTGTTGATAATTTCGGCACCTTCAGCGGCGAGTTTTCGCTCAAGGTAAATGACAGGGTGTTCGCCAGAATTACCGACGGCGTAAGAATCAAGCAGGAGGTTGTCGATGCTTACGGCTGGACCGTTTCGGACAAGGTATGGATAGCTGTTCCCAATTTTGAGTACGGCGGAAATACCGAGACCTCCGAAACCACGGTTGTAATAACCGGCTGGAGATTTTATGACGAAGCACAAATGGGCGGAGATCCCTCGATAGTCGGCGCTCCCGTCGAGTATAACAAAGCGACGTTTGTAAACACCTATACCGACAAAAACGTATCATTTAATATACCCTTTAAAAAGATAGTTGAGCAAACCGGCAATGAAGGCCCCGGCGAGGTCGATTTTGAGTTCGAGGCTTTTGTTTACGGCGAAGAGATGAAGGAAAACAAGATCGAGGTAAACGGTAATACCGTAACAACCAACGGCAAGGGCGAATATTCCGGAATGCTTGAGTTTACGCTCAGACAAAGCGAGCTTTTCAGCGGCGATTTCGGCGGCGGCTTTTATGTCAGAGAGGTCAAGGGTACGGCCGACGGCTGGACCTATTGCGGCGATACCTGGTATGTGTCGCTTGCGGAGACCGACGCCGGATTCCGGTTTTTTAAGGTTGTAAACGGCGATTTCAGTTCTGAGGACGCAAGAAGCGAAATGGTTTTCACCAACAACTACACCGCTCCGCCGGCACCGGGATTTGATGAACCCTCCTCATCTCCGGCCTCCTCGTCCGGCAAGAATCCATCGAGCAATGGCGGCGGCACCGTCAGCAATACCGGCAGCGGCGGAATTGCGACGGGAGAAAACAAAGCGCCCGTAAACAGCGATGTTCCGAGAACCGCCGACGGCACCGGCGCAATATGGACGGCACTTATGCTCGCGGTATTTGCCGCATCGGGTGTTGTGGTGGTTATGGTTCTTAAAAAGCAAAAGGTCGGCCGTTGATAGGTGGATTGAATAACAGGCCGTTTGACCGCTTGATTAACCGAGCAATTGACGGCCGGTTGGCGATTTTGCCGATTAACCGAACGACTGACTGACTAACTGACCGCTGACGATCGACCGATTGACAGTCGGTCTGATTAACCGTTGATTAATTGACAGCCCGGCCGGGTATGCGGAGTACTGCAGATCGGCAATGTCAATTAAACCCGGCGATGGTATCGACGCCGTCTTCGGGTTGTTTGTCGGCTTGAAGCTTAAAAAACGGTCGAAGTCTTTATTTTTAAAATACCGAATTATTTTTACTTTTGCTATTGACAAAAGGCTGATAATTTGGTACAATATCTCGCGACAATAAAGCAGAACGCCCTTTTGGGCCTTCGTTCTCACCGTACGGGTGAAAAATTCCCGTTGTACGGTCAATAACTTTTACTGAGGTGTTTTGCATCGATCGTTTCGCGGTCGGTGTGCACAGGGTGTTGTTATTGCGGATGAAGGCGCATTTTGTCGGGTCTTTGTCCGCTTTTTGTTTGCTCGGCCGCAAAAATTTTACAAGCGGCAATGAGTTTTTAATATCACGGAGGTGTTTGAACATTAGCAAGACAGAACATTCCATCAATGAGGAGATCCGCGACCGCGAGGTCAGGGTTGTTTCGGATGATGGGGCACAGCTTGGTATCATGTCATCGAGAGATGCGCTCAAATTGGCTATGGAACGCAATCTTGACCTTGTTAAAATCGCGCCGTCGGCCACTCCGCCGGTGTGCAAGATCATGGATTACGGCAAGTTCCGTTTCGAACAGGCCAAAAAACAAAAGGAAGCCAAAAAAAATCAGCATGTGGTTGAGATAAAAGAGATTCAGCTCTCGCTTAATATTGATACACACGATTTTCAGACCAAGGCCAATCATGCCATACGTTTTCTTAAAAGCGGAAACAAGGTCAAGGTTTCCATTCGTTTCAGAGGCCGCGAGATGGCTCATCCCGAGCTCGGTAATGTCATAATGGACAGATTTGCCGAGGCTGTTTCGGAATATTCAACGGTTGAAAAACCGGCCAAGCTGGAGGGACGTCATATGCTTATGTTTGTCGCTCCGAAGAAAGTTTAGGAGGAAATGTAATTATGCCGAAGATCAAGACACACAGCGGTGCCAAAAAGCGTTTTAAGCTTTCCAAAAACGGTAAGCCGATGCGCGGCCACGCTTTCAAGTCGCACATTCTCAACAAAAAGAGCACTAAACGCAAGAGGAATCTCCGCAAGGTAACGGTGGCCGATACCACCAATACGATGCAGATAAAGCGTCTTGTTCCCTACAAATAAGCAAAACGGAGGATAAAGATGAGTTGGGAAGAGACAAAAAAAAGAGTTTATGAGTCCTCCGGCTGGGGGCTGACAAAAAAGAGGGTTAGAGAAGAGACCGAAAAGAGATTAAAAGCGGAAAACGAACTGATAAATAAACATAACGAGATAGTAACGTCCCGAATAAACGGTCCGGGGCCTCTCGGCGTTTCCTCTTTATCAAATTTCGTCAATGCCCGAGAAGCTAAAAACGGCGGAGACACGGAAAAGGTAAGATACGCGAAAAGAAACGCTTTTCAAACCGCGCTCGATTACGGGGAGAGGGCGGCGGCAATCGATAATCTCGCCGACGAATATTATAATAAATACACTATCTCCAATCCCGATGTCCGAAATAACGTCGAAAGATACATAAACGCCGCGAAAGACGCGAAAGAAACGGCCGACCTCTATTCAAACTATCTCGCTAATACTTACGGCACGAGAGAAAACGCCGCCGCGATAGAAAAAAACGAAGAGCTTGACAAGGATATATTTTATAAAAAACAGGAAGTAAATCGCTATGAGTCGGGACTGGGCAGAGTTCCGACAAAATACAAGGACAGGGTTCAGAAAACAATAGATTCTTTAAACGAGGAAATAGCCGAACTGGAAGCTCAAAAAACCAACGTCCCCGCTTCCGCCGAGACCGGCGATAAATATTTGGCGGCGCTTGAAGAACAATTCGCCTTTGATAAAGATTTGGACGTTCGGGACGTTTTGTCCTCCGTCGATAAAATAAACGCTCTGCTGGAAAAGACTTCCGACCCCGAAATGCGGGACTATTTGGTTCAAAGGCGTGCGATGGTCATGTCTACGGAAGAGGGCGTGGATATGACGAAAAATTACGACGAGAACATCCGAGTTATCGAAGAAGCTATCGCAGACAAAGAAAATCAAATAATAAACGCGGGAGCATATTCTCTGTCCGAGGAAGCGGTTGACGACGAGCTGGTTTCTCAATTGAGGAACGAGAAAGCGATACTCGAAAATCAAAAAGCGAGACTCGAACAGTTTAAAAGTATATATAACGAGTACAGATACGAGCATCGGATACGAGACCTTTTGGAAAAAGGGGATTTTTCGGAAGAGGAGTATCAAACGATCGCGAATCTTCCCTATATCGAAAGACCGAGAACAAGCTCAACGCCCAGAATAAATTCTCCTTCGGATGTCTTAGTCGCGGAAGTCGAGGCGGATAAAGATTATAAATCTCAAATGTCGGAGATAGAAGGGA
>ERZ857998.1301-NODE-1301-length-29005-cov-3.648325_pt1 | contig 29005 bp, 27 predicted proteins | sample MGYA00519954_ERZ857998 | MGnify/ENA primary metagenome ERZ857998 (study PRJEB31778, sample SAMEA3449424) | human gut metagenome | biome: human gut; feature: human-associated habitat; material: faeces | place: United Kingdom | collected 2010/2012 ...
CGGACTACGCGACAAAGGATAGGCTGGCGGGGATGTTTTTCACCCGCATGCTGTTTTCCTGTCTGGTGGACGCGGACTATGCTGATACCGCGGCGTTCATGGATGGGCGGCCCCCGCGCTTTGAGAACGCGGACGGCATGGAGATGCTCTGGGCGCGTTTGCAAGCCTATATCTCCGCCTGGTTTCCGCCCCGGGGAGAACTCAACGCCCGGCGCTGTGCCATTCTGGAAACGTGCATGCGCGAGGGGCAGCGGCGCGCGCCCGGGCTTTACACGCTGACAGTGCCCACGGGCGGAGGCAAGACGGTCGCCTCCCTGGCCTTTGCGCTGGCGCAGGCGAAGTCGCGAGGGCTCAAGCGGGTGGTGTACGTCATCCCCTACACGTCCATCATCGAGCAGACCGCCCAGACCTTCCGAGACATTCTGGGGGAAGAGGCCGTTCTGGAACACCACTCCGGCGTCTCCTATGACCTCCAGGACGAAGCCACACCAGAGGCCCTCCCCCTGGCCCAGGCCACAGAAACTTGGGACCTGCCTGTGGTAGTTACCACCGCCGTGCAGTTCTTCGAATCCCTCTTTTCTGCACGGCCCGCCTCCTGCCGAAAACTCCATAACCTAGCTGGGAGCGTCATTGTCTTTGACGAAGCGCAAATGCTCCCTGTGTCCTATCTCCGTCCCTGCGTCTGGGCCATGGCCCAATTGGTGGCCCATTACCACGTATCCGCCGTCCTGTGCACCGCCACCCAGCCTGCCTTGCAGCCCCTGTTTCAGGAGTTTGCCCCCCAGCTGACCCCAGTGGAGCTGTGCCCACCGGACACCTACCGTTGGGAGGTCTTTCAGCGGGTGACCTTCCAAAACGCAGGCAAGCTCACCTGGGACGCGTTGGCCTGCCGCCTTCAGGCGAAGACCCAGGTGCTGTGCGTGGTCAACACCCGTGCCGGTGCCCAAGCCGTGTTCCAGCGCCTGCAAGGGGAGGACAATTTCCATCTCTCCACGTTGATGTACCCCGCCCACCGCCGTAGGCAGCTGGCCGAGATCCGCCGGCGTCTCACCCTGGGGCTCCCCTGTCGGGTGGTTTCCACCTCGCTCATCGAAGCGGGGGTGGATGTGGATTTTCCCGCCGTCTACCGTGAGGAAGCCGGCCTGGATTCTCTCCTGCAGGCCGCAGGCCGGTGCAACCGGGAGGGACATCGGCCGGCCCAGGAGAGTGTGGTCACGTTGTTTCAAGGGGAAGGCAACGCCCCTCCCCTGTTTGCCCCGGCCATCGGAGCCGGCCGTTACGTGATGGCACGCCACACAGACCTGGCCTCCCCAGAAGCGATACACGACTACTTCCGGGAACTCCTGGACCTGAAAGGGACCCAGGCCCAGGATGTCCAAAACATCCTCCCCACCATGGCGGACAATCGGTTCCCTTTCCGTACCGTGGCGGAACGGTTTCACCTGATCGAGGACCACACCGTCACCGTCTATATCCCCCAGGATGAGGGGGCAGCCCTTGTGGAGCGCCTGCAGGCCGGGGAATGCAGCCGCGCCCTGTTTCGAAAGCTGGGGCAATATGGCGTCTCCATCTATCCCCAGCATGCCGCCGCCCTGACCGCAAGCGGAGACTTAGCGCCGTGGGGCGAGGGGGTCTTTTTGCTGCAAAACCTGGACGCATACGATTCCAAAACAGGACTGTCCTTGCAGGCAGACTGCGGCAAAGGACTCTTTCTATAACTTTCTTTATGCATAACATAGAAGGAGCGGAGAGAATACGTTCTCCGCTCCTTTTTTAGGATTCACATCCCTCTCTATATTTCAATCCACACTGCATCCAGTGACGAAGCTATTATACCCACGCCTTTTTGTGTTTTCAAGCGCTTTCATTTATCTTTTCATAGATAGGGATGTGAAGGTAACTATTGACAAATAAGACGAAATATGGTATTTCTATATTATACAATCTAAACACAGAGAAAGGAGTGAAAAAGATGGGTATTTGTTTGGAAGTATGGGGGGACTATGCCCTGTTCACCCGACCAGAGATGAAAGCGGAAAGAGTCTCATACGACATGATGACGCCATCCGCCGCCCGAGGGTTGGTGGAATCTATTTTCTGGCATCCTGGGCTATTTTGGATCATCGACCGCATCCACGTCTGCAAGCCCCTGCAGTTTACCAATCTCCGCCGCAACGAAGTCAAGGCCACGGTCTCCGCCAGAACTGCCAAAACGGTGATGGAACGGGGGAGCGGTTCCCTCTATCTGGCCACTTCCGAGGAGATTCAGCAGCGGGCCGCCCTGCTGCTGCAGGATGTCCACTATGTCATTGAGGCCCACTTTGTCCTCACCGACCGGGCTGCGCCCACAGACAACCCAGGGAAATTCCAAGACATGGTGAAGCGCCGCATTCACAGGGGGCAGTGTTACCATACCCCCTATTTCGGCTGCCGGGAATTCCCCGCCCACTTCCAGTGGTGCCAGGAGATTCCCCCCTGCCCCCCGGAGCTGCAAGGGCAGCGGGACTTGGGCTGGATGCTCTGGGACATGGACTATAGCGACCCCCAGGAAATCCGCCCGCTGTTCTTCCGGGCAGTGCTCCAAGATGGCGTGTTAACGGTGCCCACCCGGGACAGCGGGGAGGTGAGAGGATGATTCTACAAGCGCTGACAGAGTATTACCGCGTACTGGCAGACCGCGGTGTGCTGGAAGCCCCCGGATGGAGCAGTGCAAAGATCTCCTTTGCCCTGTGCCTTTCGGCAGACGGCGCGCTGGAACAGGTCATCTCCCTACAAACCCAGCAGCCTCGGGGAAAGAAGTTGGTGCCAGCGCCACAGTTGATGCCTTCCCTGCCCGCCCCGGTCAAGCGTTCCAGCGGCGTGTCTGCGAATTTCCTTTGGGACAATGCCAGCTATCTTCTGGGGATGGACAACAAAGGAAAGCCCCAACGCTCCTTGGCCTGCTTTTCCGCAGCAAAAGAGCTCCACGAAACCCTGCTGCAGGGGGTGGACTCCCCGGCTGCCCAGGCACTTTTGGCCTTTTTCCGCACCTGGGATCCCACGCAAGGCCAGTACCACCCCGCCTTACAGGACCAACTGGAAAGCATCCTCGCCGGCGGCAACCTGCTGTTTCGGTATGATGGCAGGTTTGTCCACCAGGACCCTGCCATTCGCCAAGCCTGGGAAACCCACTACCACACCGCGGGCGAGGGGCCCCAGGGAGTCTGTCTGGTCACCGGAGAATGGGGGCCCATCGAAAGCATTCACCCATCTATCAAAAATGTAACCGGCGCCCAATCCAGCGGCGCGGCCCTGGTCTCCTTCAATGCCCCGGCCTTCTGCTCTTACGGGAAGGTGCAGAATGGGAACGCGCCCACCAGCCGATTTGCCGCCTTTGCATACACCGCAGCGCTCAACCATCTCCTGGCCGACCGGGACCATGTCTACCATGTGGGGGACACCTCCGTCGTCTGCTGGGCCAAAGGTGGGCAGCCTGACTACCAGATCCTGTTTGGCAGCGCCCTGCTCGGCAGGCCAGCCCCATACAGCGCTGGGGATTTGCGGGGCATGGTCCAGGCCCTGTGTGCCGGCCAGACGGTGGTATTTCAGGAACAACGCCTAGATCCTGACATGGAGTTCTACGTTTTAGGGCTTTCCCCTAATGCAGCTCGGTTGTCGGTCCGGTTTTTCCTACGCAACACCTTCGGAGATTTCTTACGCCATGTGCAGGCCCACCATCAACGGCTGGAAATCCGCCGGCCCTCCTACGATACCTGGCAGGGGGACCTCACCCCTTGGCACCTGCTAAATGAAACCGTGAACCAAAACAGCCGGGACCGTTCCCCCACCCCAGGCCTGGCCGGTGCCGTCCTGCGCTCGGTGTTAACCGACACCCCCTATCCAGCCACGCTGCTCCACGGGGTGACCCTCCGGATCCGGGCAGAACATTCGATCTCCTGGCGCCGGGCCGCCATTTTGAAAGCATACTATCTGCGCTGTCCCCATTCAGACGTTCCAGAGGAGGTTTTACAAGTGTCTCTCAACCCTGATGCCACCCACGTCCCCTATCTGCTGGGGCGGATCTTCTCCCTCCTGGAGAACATCCAAGAAGCCGCTAACCCTGGGATCAACACCACCATCAAAGACCGGTACTTTAACTCTGCCGCAGCCACCCCCGCCATCATCTTTCCCACCTTGATTGCACTGGCACAAAAGCACCTGAAAAAGCTGACCGGGGACAGGCCCGGCCTGGCCATCTCCCTCAACCGTCAATTGACTGCGCTGCTCTCCCTGCTCCCCATCACCACCTTCCCCGCCCGTATGAGTTTGCCGGAGCAAGGCGCCTTCCAATTGGGATACTACCACCAGACCCAGGCCCGCTATCAAAAAAAGGAGGAACCAGAACATGTCTAACCCCATTCAAAACCGGTACGAGTTTGTCATTCTCTTCGACGTGGAAAACGGGAACCCCAACGGGGATCCGGACGCCGGGAACATGCCCCGGGTCGACCCGGAGACCGGCCTGGGCCTTGTCACCGACGTCTGCCTGAAACGCAAGATCCGCAACTATGTGGAAACCGTCAAAGAGGATGCCCCCGGGTTCCGGATCTACGTCAAAGAGGGCGTCCCCCTCAACCGCAATGACGCAGAGGCCTATGTCGCAGTGAACGCAGACGAAAAGACCATTAAGGAGAAAAAGAAGAAGCAGCCCGACATTGACCAAACCATCCGGGACTGGATGTGCGCCAACTTCTACGACATCCGCACCTTTGGCGCTGTGATGACCACCTTCGTCAAAGCCGCCCTGAACTGCGGACAAATCCGCGGCCCCGTGCAGCTGGGCTTTGCCCGCAGTGTGGAGCCCATCGTGCCCCAGGAAGTCACCATCACCCGGGTGGCCATTACCACCGAGAGCGATGCAGAACGGAAAGGCACCGAAATGGGGCGCAAGTACATCGTCCCCTATGGCCTTTACCGCTGCGAGGGGTATGTCTCCGCCAACCTGGCCCGAAAAACCACAGGGTTTTCCGAAGAGGACCTGTCCCTGTTGTGGGAGGCCATCCTGAACATGTTTGAGCACGACCGCTCTGCTGCCCGGGGAAACATGGCTGTACGGTCGCTGATCGTGTTTCGACACGACAGTGAACTGGGGTGTGCCCCTGCCTGGAAACTCTTTCAGGCCGTAAACGTCCAGCGAAAGGATCCCCAGGATACCGGCCCGGCCCGGTCCTTCCAGGACTATGTGGTCACCGTGGACGAAGCCTCCCTGCCCAGCGGGATCACCTGCCTCCAGATGGGATGAATGCCATGGAAGCAGACGACCTCCTTCTCCCCCTTTCCGGCCTGCAGCACTTCGTGTTCTGCCGGCGCCAGTGGGCACTGATCCATCTAGAGCAGCAATGGCAAGAAAGCCTTCTCACCGTGGAAGGCGCCCTCCTTCACCAGCGGGCCCATGACGCCACCCTGCGGGAACGCCGAGGGGACACCTTGGTGGTGCGGAGCTTGGCCGTGGTCTCCCATACCCTGGGCCTGTCGGGGCAATGCGATGTGGTGGTATTCCAGCAAGCGGACGAGGGCATTCCCCTCCACGGGGAAACCGGACGATGGCGCGTCTTCCCCGTGGAGTATAAACGCGGCCGGCCCAAGGAACATCAGGCCGACGAAGTGCAGCTGTGTGCACAGGCCATGTGTTTGGAAGAGATGCTCTGCTGCGAAGTGGCAGAGGGTGCCCTGTATTACGGGGAACCCCGGCGGCGCACCCCAGTCACCTTCTCTCCGGCGCTGCGGGAATTGGTCCGTCAATGCGCCGCGGAAATGCACCAGCTTGCCCAGCGGCATCACACCCCCAAAGTGCGGCCCACCAAAGCCTGCCGCAGCTGTTCCCTGAAAGACCTCTGCCTGCCGCGGCTGGCCCGCCAAGGCTCTGTCTCTGCGTATTTGGCCAAAGCCATGGAGGATCCGTTATGAAGCACCTGCTGAACACCCTTTTCGTCACCACCGAGGACATCTACCTCTCCTTGGACGGAGAAAACGTTGTGGCCAACCAGGACCGGAAAGAACTGGCCCGCTATCCACTCCACACGTTGGAGGGAATCGTCTCCTTCTCCTATTCCGGTGCCTCCCCTGCCCTGATGGGGGCCTGCGCGGAAAGAAACGTTTCCCTGGCCTTCTGCACGCCACGGGGGCGCTTCCTGGCCAGAACCACTGGGAAAAGCACCGGGAATGTCCTTCTCCGGCGGACCCAGTACCGGGTGGCAGATGATCCAGGCCCGGCCTGCCGCATCGCCCGAAACATGGTGTTTGGGAAAGTCTACAACGCACGCTGGAGCATCGAGCGTACCCGCCGGGACCACAGCCTCCGGGTGGACGCGGCGCAACTCTCCGAGGCATCCGCACATTTGAAAGGTCTCCTCCCGCAAATTGCGGAGGAAACGTCCTTAGACAGCCTCCGAGGCCTGGAAGGCGCCGGGGCCACGGTTTATTTCGGCGTGTTCGACCAGATGATCCTGGGGGAAAAGCCTCTGTTTTCCTTCCAGACCCGCAGCCGGCGCCCACCCATGGACCCGGTCAACGCGGTCCTCTCGTTCCTCTACAGCATCCTGGCCAACGACTGCGCTTCCGCCTTGGAAAGCGTGGGGCTGGATGCCTATGTAGGGTTCCTGCACCGGGACCGCCCTGGGCGCACCTCCCTGGCACTGGATCTGATGGAGGAACTCCGCCCGTGCCTGGCAGACCGGTTCGTGTTGACCCTGATCAATCACCGCACCCTTACCAAGCAGTCCTTCGACATCCGGGAGAACGGCGTCGTCCTTCTCTCCGACAATGGCCGGCGAACGGTGCTGAAACATTGGCAGGAGCGGAAACGGGGGATCATCACCCACCCGTATCTCCAGGAAAAAATTCCCTGGGGTTTGGTTCCCTATGTGCAAGCCCTGTTGCTGGCACGGTATCTCCGGGAGGATCTGGATGCCTATCCCCCCTTCCTCTGGAAATAGGAGGTGTTCGTAGATGTTGGTTTTGATTACGTACGATGTGAATACCGAAGATGCCGCAGGACGGAAACGGCTGCGGCAGATTGCCCGGCAATGCGTCAACTATGGACAGCGTGTGCAAAACTCCGTCTTTGAGTGCCTGTTAGACACCGCGCAGAGCCGCCTCTTACAGGCGAAGCTGCGGGCAATCATGGATGAGGAGAAAGATAGCCTTCGGTTCTACTATCTGGGCAATCGATACCAGAACAAAATCGAACACTTTGGATGCAAGCCCACTTACTTCCCGGAAGATCCCCTCATTTTATAGGTGCGAAACGGAAGCACTCAAAATCGCCCCAGGGGATTCGCACCTTGTTTTTCTCATAAGCAGGAGAGGATGCCTGGGCACTTGCGCTTCCTTTTGCCTTTTTGCTCTTTTCCCCATCCTTAAATTGGCACTTTAGACAGAAACGATAGGGCCAATTTGGTGGTATTTGCTGTCGCTCTCCGCAAGGAGAGCGTGGATTGAAATAAAAATATAGTTGATTCTGTCGCAATATCGTCTGGTCGCTCTCCGCAAGGAGAGCGTGGATTGAAATCGTCAGAGACACAAACGGCAACTATGCCTTGCCCAGTCGCTCTCCGCAAGGAGAGCGTGGATTGAAATAGGTAATCCGCTGGGTGCATCCGCCCACTCTTCGGTCGCTCTCCGCAAGGAGAGCGTGGATTGAAATAATAAGATCCAGTTCGCCAATCCCGGCATCTCTGGTCGCTCTCCGCAAGGAGAGCGTGGATTGAAATTTGTCGGAGGTCCGTATTTGGTCGTTTGTCACCCAGTCGCTCTCCGCAAGGAGAGCGTGGATTGAAATTGGGTAGAGGGCCCGGAGATGACCCAGGAGAAGGGTGTCGCTCTCCGCAAGGAGAGCGTGGATTGAAATTTATAAGTGAGGTGATTTTGTGGCAACAGATGTGGTCGCTCTCCGCAAGGAGAGCGTGGATTGAAATCCACTTGAATGGGAGGTTGCCACTATTCGCGGGGTCGCTCTCCGCAAGGAGAGCGTGGATTGAAATCTGCCCTATCTGTGGTAAACCACTCACGGACGAGGGTCGCTCTCCGCAAGGAGAGCGTGGATTGAAATCCAGGAAGTTGGGAAAAGAATTCAGCGACAGCGTGTCGCTCTCCGCAAGGAGAGCGTGGATTGAAATACCAGGTCCTCTCCGTCCTTGAAGGCGTCCCACAGTCGCTCTCCGCAAGGAGAGCGTGGATTGAAATATGCAGGCGCATAGCTATTAGTTGTTGCCGCAAGTCGCTCTCCGCAAGGAGAGCGTGGATTGAAATTGTGTCAATGCTATTTGGGGTACCGCCCATCCGAAGTCGCTCTCCGCAAGGAGAGCGTGGATTGAAATCACCCTGAGTCGGACCACCAAGGTCAAATGTAAGCGTCGCTCTCCGCAAGGAGAGCGTGGATTGAAATTGTAATTAAATTGTACTACTTGTCAAGAGCAAAAGGTCGCTCTCCGCAAGGAGAGCGTGGATTGAAATTCGGACCGCAATCCAACCGCCCCTCCACGCCTCCTGTCGCTCTCCGCAAGGAGAGCGTGGATTGAAATCGGACAGCTGACCAACTGTGGCGCCGTCTGTGGGTCGCTCTCCGCAAGGAGAGCGTGGATTGAAATAGCACCACGCACCGTCCCTCTCGATCCGCCTGCACGTCGCTCTCCGCAAGGAGAGCGTGGATTGAAATCGGTTTGGATTTTTGAACCGTCAATGTATGTGGTGGTCGCTCTCCGCAAGGAGAGCGTGGATTGAAATCACTCCCATGCTGGCCATTCTTGGCCTCAAGCAGTCGCTCTCCGCAAGGAGAGCGTGGATTGAAATTGCAAGCCGGCTGTGACAGTGTACCTTTTCCCGCAAGTCGCTCTCCGCAAGGAGAGCGTGGATTGAAATTCGAGGTCCTGTGCAATAATCCCCATGTGGGTGCGTCGCTCTCCGCAAGGAGAGCGTGGATTGAAATGGCCAGTTCTCGGTCGTACTGCCGGCGCTCTAGGGTCGCTCTCCGCAAGGAGAGCGTGGATTGAAATACTGGAAATCGTGGTCTCGCCGGCTTTCAACTCGGTCGCTCTCCGCAAGGAGAGCGTGGATTGAAATCAGTTCGAGGGTCAGCTCGGTGGCCTTGCCGATCGTCGCTCTCCGCAAGGAGAGCGTGGATTGAAATTGCTTTGCCCCTTCCTCTTTGATTTGCTGCACGGGTCGCTCTCCGCAAGGAGAGCGTGGATTGAAATTGTTACCCGGTTCAACGATAACTGGGATGCCCTACGGTCGCTCTCCGCAAGGAGAGCGTGGATTGAAATGTCGCCAGATTGTAATTTGTGTCGCAGAAGCCACGCGTCGCTCTCCGCAAGGAGAGCGTGGATTGAAATATCGGGGACGAATGGAAGACCGTTCGGAACCACCGTCGCTCTCCGCAAGGAGAGCGTGGATTGAAATAGGAGCAAGCCCATCTCATGGCGGAGTACCAGCGGGTCGCTCTCCGCAAGGAGAGCGTGGATTGAAATCCGTCAGTGAGGTATACGGTATAGGTATCGGTGGGTCGCTCTCCGCAAGGAGAGCGTGGATTGAAATGTAGCCTGGGAGACGGCCCCTGTCAATGGGGCCGAGGTCGCTCTCCGCAAGGAGAGCGTGGATTGAAATCAGGATCCCCGCACGCTCGGAGTCGCTCTCCGCAAGGAGAGCGTGGATTGAAATGCCTCACGCACTGTGATGCGCGGGCCCGTCAGCTGGTCGCTCTCCGCAAGGAGAGCGTGGATTGAAATTTTGCTGTATTGCGTCCAAAAACTTGAATCGTGGTCGCTCTCCGCAAGGAGAGCGTGGATTGAAATTCCGCTAGCCCCCCGGAGGCGGCGGACGAAAAACGTCGCTCTCCGCAAGGAGAGCGTGGATTGAAATACATGGCCGAGCAGACAGAGCAGGAAGCCAACGACGTCGCTCTCCGCAAGGAGAGCGTGGATTGAAATTTCAACCCCAAAAAGCTTAAGTTATTACGCCAGAGTCGCTCTCCGCAAGGAGAGCGTGGATTGAAATGAGTGACTGGTCAGGGAGCTGGAACGCTGACATTTACGTCGCTCTCCGTGAGGAGAGCGTGGATTGAAATTCTTGATAATACAGAAATACCTACAGCCACCCACGGTCGCTCTCCGCAAGGAGAGTGTGGATTGAAATCTTTGCCACATGACCGGCGGACTACTGAGCAAGACGGTCGCTCTCCGTAAGGAGAGCGTGAATTGAAATGTATCCTTTATAATTCCCTTCCCCCCTCTCGTACGTCGCTCTCCGCAAAGAGAACATGGATCGAAATCCTGGGACCGTCTCCCAGGCGACAATCGGTTGCTGGTGGTGAATCCTCCTGCCGCTGCATAGAGTGACAGAAGGAATCCATCCATCGACCGCTTTCCATAGCGTCTCTCTGCAAGGAGGCATCCCATGTCCCCTCCCCTCCGTGACCGCCTTCGGGTGGCCGCCTACTGCCGGGTCTCCACGGACAAGGAAGACCAACTGCATTCTTTGGCGGCCCAGCGTGCTTACTTTACCCAATACATCCAGGCCCAGCCGGGGTGGGTTGCCGCCGGTATCTTTGCCGATGAAGGTCTCTCTGGGACTTCCGTCTCCCACCGGCCCCAGTTCCATCGGATGCTTCAGCAGGCGGAAGCCGGCCAGATCGACCTGATCCTGACCAAAGAGGTCTCCCGTTTCGCCAGAAACACCGTGGACACCCTGCGCATCACCCGGGACCTGAAGGCACGAGGGGTGGGGGTGCTCTTTCTCAACGACAACATCGACACCCGGGACAACGACGGGGAGTTCCGCCTGACCATCATGGCCAGCGTGGCCCAGGAGGAGAGCCGGAAGATCTCCCAGCGGACCCGTTGGGGGCAGGCCCAGGCCATGAAACGGGGGGTGGTCTTTGGCAACGATTCCCTCTTTGGCTATCTCCTCTCCGGCGGCCGTTTAACGGTGATTCCCGAGCAGGCGGCCATTGTCCGAGGGATCTACCATAAGTTCCTGGAGGAACGCAAAGGGACCTATGTCATCGCACGAGAACTGACCGAGGCCGGGATCGATCCCCCTTTACACCCAGGGCACCCCTGGTCCTCCACCGCCGTGCTGCGCATCCTGCGCAATGAGAAGTACGCCGGGGACCTTTTGCAGCAGAAGTACTGTACCCTCGATTACCTCAGCCACCGGAAAGTGCCCAACGAGGGGCACCTCCCTCAGGTGCTCCTGCAAGACCACCACGAGGCCATCGTGCCCCGGGAGACCTTCCTGGCCGTCCAGGAGGAGCTGGCCCGCCGGCATGGGTTGGCCCAGGAGGGCAAGCGCTTCTCCGCCCGCCATTGGTACTCTGGCAAGGTACGCTGCGGCTGCTGCGGAAAAAACTTCACGGTAAAGACCACCAAGGGCCGTAACGGCAAAGTCTACCGGCGGTTTGTCTGCCGGGGCGCCTACGCCAGCAAAGGGCCGACCGGCCGGTGCACTATGCGCAGTGTCAACGGGCAGTGGATCGAGTTGTGCGCCAGGCACGTCCTGGCCCAGCTTTCCCTGGACCGGGAAGCTATCCTCGCAGAGACGCTGGCCCAGCTCCAGGCCCATCCCGTCCTGAGCAACCCAGCCCAGGGAGAGCGGGCCGAGAAACTCCACCACGCCATCCAGCGGCAAACCAACCGGCGGGCCCGTGCCTTGGACGCCTATCTGGACGGCGCCCTCCCCAAGGAGGAATGGCAGCGCCAGGATGCCCGCTGTCAGCAAATCTTACAGCAACTGGAAGACCAAAAAGCCCTGGCAGAAACCCAGGCAGCCCCAGCAGATCCTTCCCCCTTGGAGGCGCAAGCCCTCCAGGCCCGGCTGGAGGCAGAGCTGGACGGCGGCCCCTGGGTCTTGGATGAAGTCATCGAGACCATTCTCGTCCGGGAGGAGGATTTCCTGGTCTATCTCCAAGATGCCCCCTTCTGCTTCCAGGTCCGCATCGACAGCCGGGGCTCTGGGCGGGGGTACCAGGTCTTTGTCGCGTCCTGTACGCCTGTGCCCGCTCCCCCACGGGAGGCTCCCTGCGGATGTCCGTAAAAGGAGTGCTCCTTTCTCATACCATTGAAAAACAGCGTCGAAGCTTAAAGGCTTCGACGCTGTTTTTCGTCTGCGGCTGCATTGGTGGATACGGTACCCTCTCCAGGAAAGGACGGATCCTCAACGGGATGTCGCCATCCTTTCCCTGTATGGTTTCGGTCCCACCGCTTCCTCTGTGGGCACCGCATTGGCCACCATGCACTCCTCCCTGGCATAGTAGTCCAGCAGCCGCAGGCCTCGGGCCTGGGCAGCCGCCGCTGCCTGGGGGTCCACCATGCCGCCGCAGAGGACCTGGCCGGGCTCCAGCCAATCCAGCAGCTGGGGCAGGGTCACCTCCTCCCGGCTCAGAGGGGTGTGCAGAATCTCCCCGCGCCGGGTCACCGGCAGGGGGAGGATCACGCAGTGGGCCAGCGCCAGCCCAGGGCCCAGGGGCTCCGCCACCAGGCCCTCGCCTTCCAGCGCGGCAATGTGGACGGTGTGTCCGTCCTCCCGGAGCAGCCTTGCCAGCGCCCGCTGGCGCAGATCGCCGCCCACGATCCAGAAATTCCGTTCTCGATCCATCCAGTCCATTGGAATTGCCTCCTTCCCTCCGGTGCATCCTATGCCGGCGGAGAAGAAAGGGTGCGAAACCAACGGTGGCCGCTGCCCAAGGGCAGCGGCCACGCAAACAACGGATGGCACCCAGCGTTCAGCCCCCACCCAGCAGGGCGCTGAGCCCCAGCAGCAACGCCAGCATACCCACGTTGCAGAGGGTGAACACCATAAAATACCGCCCCCGCTGGTCGGGATAGGCCCGGCTGATCTCCTTATAGGAGATGAGGCTGGCCATGGAGGCGATCAGCGTCCCCAACCCGCCCAGGTTGCACCCCACAATCAGCGGGGCCCACTGGTTGGTAAAGCCGGAGAGCAGCAGGGCCGCGGGGACGTTGCTGGTCACCTGGCTGGCCAGAACCGCCACCAGCTCCACATGCCCGGTCAAAGCGCCGGAGAGGATGGACTGGAACCCCTCCACCCCGGAGAGATTCCCAATGAAAATGAAAAACGCTGCAAACACCCCCAGCAGGGAGTAGTCCACCGAAGCCAGCAAGGCCCGGTCGGTGAGCAGCAAAAACAGGGCAAGGATGGCACACACCACCAAGGCATTCACCACCTGGAACAGCCCCAGCAGGCACAGGCCAAACCCCAGGGTGCAAAGGGTCAGCTGCCGGGGGCCGGCCAACGTCCCCGGCACCGCCGGGGCCTGCACGGGACTGGGCCGGCGCAGCAGCAAGGCCACCGCCAGGCAGCCCCCGGCCACCGCTACATAGGGGAGCATCAGCAGGCACAGCCCCCCAAACCCCATGCCGCTTTTGCCGTAGAGATAGAGGTTCTGGGGGTTGCCCATGGGGGTGAGCATGCTGCCCAGGTTAGCTGCCAAAGTCTGCATCACCACCAGGGGCACCACCTGCCGCCCCTGCCCTGCCATACGCAGCACCAACAGTCCAAAGGGCACAAAGGTGAGCAGCGCCACGTCGTTGGTCACCACCATACTCAGTCCAAAGGGGAGGAACACCAGCACCCCCAGCAGGGCACGGGTGCTGCGCACCCGCCGCAGCAGCCCATTGGCCAGACAGAGAAACACCCCCGCCCGCTGGTACCCCTTCATCACCACCATCAGGGAGAAGAGCAGTGCCAGGGTGTTCCAATCGATATATCCAAAATACGCCGCACTGGGCGGCACGAAACAAGCGGAAACCACCGCCAGCAGCAGCGCAATGCTCAGCACTGCCTCTCGCTTGGCCAAGGCCATGGACCGGGCGGCCCATTGCAGCACCATGGTATCCCATCCTTTCCACAAAAATGCCGCCGGATTTCGGCAGCATCCCCCAGTATAGCACCTACGCAGAGAAATGCAAGGGGCTTTTTCAGGCGGTTTCCCTCCAGGGGAGGGGCAGCTTTCTGCACAAAATCCCCCCTTCCCTGGACGAATTCTTCTCCTTGACGTTCCTCGGCCTAATAGTTATAATAGAAACAGTTTGAATTCAATGTTTCGAGGTGTTTCTATGGACGAAACCGTTCATTATCTCCTGATGGCCTCCCATCTCCGCCTGCAAAAGCAGCTGTTGGACCGGCTGAAGGGCACTGGCCTCACCCTGGGCCAGCCCAAGGTGCTGGATTACCTCCGGGACCACAACGGTGCCAGCCAGAAGGCCATCGCCCAGGCCTGCCATATGGAGCCCGGCTCCCTCAGCGTCATCCTCACCCGGATGGAGGGGCAGGGCCTCCTCCGCCGCCAGGCTGCAGAGGGGGACCGGCGCACCCTGCACGTCTTCCTCACCCCCCAGGGGACCCTTCGGATGGAGCAGGTCACCCAGGCCTTTCAGGTCCTGGAGGACCAAGCCTTCCAAGGCATCCCCCCAGCCCAGCGGGCTGCTTTCCTCCAGACCCTGCAAAGGGTCTATGACAACCTGGGAAAGGAGGCCGCTGCCCTATGAATGAGAAAGCCAAACGGTACGCCATCTTCGCCATCGGCCTGTTCATCAACTCCCTGGGGGTGAGCTTCATCACCACGGCAGACCTGGGGACCTCCCCCATCTCCTCCATCCCCTATGTGCTCAGTCTGAATGCACCCCTGTCCCTGGGGCAGTTCACCATCCTCTTTAACCTGCTCATCGTTCTGGTCCAGCTGCCCATCCTGAAAAAGCAGTTCCAGTGGGAGCACTGGCTCCAGGTGCCCGTCACCCTCCTCTTTGGGTGGTTCATTGACCTGACCATGGTTCCCCTGGCGGCCATCGCCCCCCAGACCTACCTCTGGAAGCTGGGCTTCCTCCTCCTAGGCTGCCTGATTCTGGGCTTCGGGGTGTACCTGGAGATGGCAGCCAACGTGGCCATGCTCCCGGGGGAGTCCTTCGTCCGGGCGGTGTCCACCACCTGGCACCGGGACTTCGGCCTGACCAAAATCGTCTTTGACGTGTCTATGAGCCTCACCGCCGCTGGCCTCTCCCTGATCCTGGCCCACACCCTGGATGGGGTGCGGGAGGGCACCCTCATCGCCGCCCTTTTGGTGGGGCTGGTGGCCCGAACCTGCCGGCGGGTGCAGCACCGCCTCCAGCATCAGGGCGCCGGCCAGCCGGCCTAACCCCTTTTCCTATCCTGCCACATGAAAACAGGAGAGACGCACGTGCGTCTCTCCTGTTTTTCTTTTATTTTCCCGCGCCCTTCAACCGGGCCATGGCCCGGGCCAGGGCGGCCTTGGAGCGGTAGTACTCCTGGACGCTCTGCTTCTGCCGCAGGCGTTCCTCTGCCAGCTGCCGGGACCGCTCGGCCCGGGCTTTGTCGATCTCCTCCGGCCGCTCAGCAGAGGAGGCCATGAGGATTACATAGTCGGGCATGACTTCCGCGAAGCCCTGACCCACGATGACCTCCCGCCACTGGCCCTCCACGCAGAAACGGACGGTGCCGGGGTCCACCGCCACCGCCACCGGCTCGTGTCCGGTGTGAACGCTGTAGTCCCCGTCGGTGGCGGGCATGATGACCGCCTCCGCCTGGCCTTGGAAGAACTGCTTGAGGGGGGTCATAATCTCCAGGTAGAATCCCTTTTCCATCACACCACTCCCTGGGCCCGGGCCTTCTCCCGGATCTCATCCACGGTGCCCACCATGGCGAAGGCGGACTCGGGATACTGGTCCAGCTCGCCTCCCAGCAGGGCCTCGAAGCCCTTGATGGTCTCCTCCAGGGGGACGTAGCGGCCCTCCAAGCCGGTGAAGGTCTCGGCCACGGAGAAGGGCTGAGAGAAGTACTGCTGCATCCGACGGGCCCGGTCTACGATCTTGCGGTCCTCGGGGCTCAGTTCTTCCATGCCCAGGATAGCGATGATGTCCTGGAGTTCCCGGTACCGCTGGAGGAGGGCCTGGGCCCCCCGAGCCACGGCGTAGTGCCGCTGGCCCACCACTTCCGGCTCCAGAATCCGGGAGGTGGACTCCAGGGGGTCCACTGCGGGGTAAATGCCCTGCTCCACGATCTTCCGGGACAGCACGGTGGTGGCGTCCAGGTGGGTGAAGGTGGTGGCCGGGGCGGGGTCAGTGAGGTCGTCGGCGGGAACATACACCGCCTGGACAGAGGTGATGGCCCCGTTCCGGGTGGAGGTGATGCGCTCCTGCAGGGCGCCCATCTCGTTGGCCAGGGTGGGCTGGTAGCCCACGGCAGAGGGCATCCGGCCCATCAGAGCGGAGACCTCCGAGCCTGCCTGGACGTACCGGAAGATGTTGTCGATGAACAGCAGCACATCCTGCTTCTGCCGGTCCCGGAAGTACTCCGCCATGGTGAGCCCGGTGAGGGCCACCCGCATCCGGGCCCCGGGGGGCTCGTTCATCTGGCCAAAGACCAGGGCGGTTTTGTTCAGGACCCCGGAGTCGCTCATCTCCCGCAGGAGCTCGGCGCCCTCGCGGGAGCGCTCGCCGACGCCCGTGAAGATGGAGTAGCCGCCGTGCTCGGTGGCGATGTTGTGGATGAGCTCCTGGATGAGCACCGTCTTGCCCACGCCGGCGCCGCCGAAGAGGCCGATCTTGCCCCCTCGGGCATAGGGGGTCAGCAGGTCAATGACCTTGATCCCCGTCTCCATGATCTCGGTGGTGGGGCTCTGCTGGGCAAAGGAGGGGGGCTTGCGGTGGATGGACCACCGCTCCTTGGCCTCCACGGGCCCCTTCTCATCGATGGGCTGGCCCAGGACGTTAAACATCCGGCCCAGGGTCTCCTCCCCCACGGGGGCTTGGATGGTGTGGCCGGTGGCGGTGACCTCCACCCCCCGGCCCAACCCCTCACTGGGGGAGAGCATGATGCAGCGGACGGTGTCTCCGCCGATGTGCTGGGCCACTTCCATCACCTGCTGGGTGTCCCCCAGGGTGACGGTCATGGCCTCGTTGATTTCTGGCAGCTTGCCGTCGGGGAAGACCACGTCTACCACCGGCCCAAGCACTTGCGCCACTGCGCCTTTCCGTTCCATTGCGATTTCCTCCCTTTCTATGGGCGGCTGCCGTCCGCCAGGAAGCGGACGGTGCGGGCCGGCGTCTCCTCCCGGCGGGGGGGCCGCTCTGCCGCCTTCCGCTGGGCGCCGCCCACCACCTCGGTGATCTCTTGGGTGATGGCCGCCTGCCGGGCCCGGTTATAGTGCAGGGACAGGGCCTTGAGCATGTCCCGGGCGTTGCTGCTGGCGGCGTCCATGGCCATCATCCGGGCATTCTGCTCGGCGCAGAAGGACTCCACCAGGGTGCCAAAGACGGCCCCCTTCACATATCCCTCGGCCAGGTAGCTGAGCACCTGGGCCTCACTGGGGACGTAGGTGACCTTCTGCTGGTTGAGCCCCTCCTCCCCAGGGCGAGGTTCCCAGGGGAAGGCGTCCGCGTCCAGAGGCAGCATCTTGCGCACCTTGGGCTCCAGCACCATGGGGCTCACCATCTCGGTGTAAATCACATAGACCTCGTCCAGCTCTCCACGGATAAAGAGGTCTATGACATAATCGCTGAGCTCTTCCGCCCGGAGCAAGGTGGGGTCCTGGGCGGTGTACAGGAACTCCTTATCCACCGAGACGTCCCGCCCGGCAAAGTAGCTGCGGCCCACCTGCCCCACCAAAAAGAGGACCGGATGGTCGGTCTGGGCCAGCCGCTCCTCCGTCAGGCGGAGGATGTTGTGGTTGTAGGCCCCGGCCAGCCCTTTGTCCCCGGTGATGACCACATAGCCCACCTTGCGCTCCTGCAGATACTTGCGCTTGTCAAAGAACCGGTGCTGGGTCTCGGTGGTGTGGTGGAGGATGTCGGAGATGGTCTCATTGATCTTGGCAAAGAAGGGAGCCACTCTGTTCAGCTGCTGCCGCGCCTTGCGCAGTTTGGAGGAGGAGATCAGGTACATGGCGTTGGTGATTTTTAGGGTTTGCTGCACACTGTCAATGCGTGTGCGGATCTCCTTCATGCCTGCCATCAGCCGTTCACCTGCTTCTGATAGGCCTCCATGGCCGTGCGAATCTGCTCTGCCACCGTCCCAGGCAGGGTGCCGGTGGACTGAATCTCCTCAATGAGCCCCGGCTGGTTGGCCTGCAAGCTGTCAACAAAGCCCTGGACGAACTCGTTGACCTTTTCCAGGGCCACGTTGGACAGCAGGCCGCTGGTGGCCACGTAAAGGATCACCGCCTGCTTCCACACAGGCATGGGGTTGTACAGGGGCTGCTTCAGGATCTCCATGAGCCGCTTGCCGTGGTCCAGGGCCTGGCGGGTCTCCTTATCCAGGTCAGAACTGAACTGGGTGAACACCTCCAACTCCCGGAACCGGGCCAGGTCGATGCGCAGGGTGCCTGCGCTCTTTTTCACCGCCTTGGTCTGGGCCGAGCCGCCCACCCGGGACACCGACAGGCCCACGTTGATGGCGGGCCGCTGGCCGGAGAAGAAGAGGTCCTTTTCCAGATAGATCTGCCCGTCGGTGATGGAGATGACGTTGGTGGGGATGTAGGCGGACACGTCCCCGGCCAAGGTCTCAATGATGGGGATGGCCGTCATGGAGCCGCCGCCGTACTCCTCCGTGAGCCGGCAGGCCCGCTCCAGCAGGCGGGAGTGGAGGTAGAAGACGTCGCCGGGGTAGGCCTCACGGCCGGGGGACCGGCGCAGCAGCAGGGACAGGGCCCGGTAGGCCACGGCGTGCTTGGACAGGTCGTCGTAGATGATGAGCACATCCCTGCCTTGGTCCATGAAGTACTCCCCGATGGCCGCGCCGGCGTAGGGGGCGATGTACTGCTGGGGGGCGGAGTCCGCCGCCGTGGCGGCGACGATGATGCTGTACTCCAGTGCGCCGAACTTCTCCAAGGTTCCCCGGAGTTTGGCCACGGTGGAGGCCTTTTGCCCGATGGCCACGTAGATGCACACCACATCCTGGTCCTTCTGGTTGAGGATGGTGTCCACGGCGATGGCGGTCTTGCCGGTCTGGCGGTCGCCGATGATGAGCTCCCGCTGGCCCCGGCCGATGGGGACCATGGCGTCAATGGCCAGGATGCCCGTCTGCAGCGGCACATTCACCGGCTCCCGGGTGACCACCCCGGGGGCCTCGTGCTCGATGGGCCGGGTCTCCGTGGTCTGGATGGGGCCCAGGCCGTCAATGGGCTGGCCCAGGGCGTTCACCGTCCGGCCCAGCATGGCATCCCCCACCGGGACGTCGGCCGCCCGGCCGGTGCGCTTGGCCCAGGACCCCTCGTGGAGGCCGGCCTCGCTGCCCAGCAGGACCACGCCCACGCTGTCCCGTTCCAGGTTCAGCACCATGCCCTGGGCGCCGGTTTCAAACTCGATCAGCTCGCCGTACACCGCCCGGTCCAGGCCGTAGACGGTGGCGATGCCGTCGCCGATCTCCAGCACGGAGCCGGTCTCGGCCCGGCGGGTTCGGTTGTCGTATTGTTCAATTTCTTCCCGCAGAATGGAAAGAATCTCATCTGCATGATTCAATGTTCACTCACCCCTTTTGCAGGCTTTGCGCCAGGGCCTGGAGCTGCCCTCGGACGCTCTTGTCATAGGTCACCCCGTCGATCTCCAGCACAAAGCCGCCTAGGACCTCCGGGTCCACGACGATCTCAAAGGTGATGGCCTGGTAACCGTGCTTCTTGCACAGAAACTGCGCCACCGGGGCCAGGGCCTGGTCCCCCGGGTCCCGGGCGCACCGCAGCAGGCACAGGCCCTCCCCTGCTTCCCTTCGCTTCAGCTGCCGGTACTGGGCCACAATGCTGGGCAGCAGGGGGAACCGCCCCCGACGGGCCAACACGGTTAGGAAGTCCTGCAGCTTCCCCTCCCCGGGGAAGTCCGGCAGGCGGCGGAGAACCGCCACTTTCTCGTTGGCCTCCACCGCAGGACTACACAGCGCCTCCCAGAGGGGGGCGCTGCCAGTGAGATACGCCGCTGCGGCTTCCAGCTGGGCCAGGGTACAGCCGGTCTCCTGGAGGGCGGCGGCATATTGCAGGGCTGCGGTACTCATACGCCGTCACCCGCCTCGTCCAGCAGTTGGTTCAGCAGGGCCTGGTCGGTCTCCCCATTGAGGGTGCGCTGGGAGACCTTCGCCGTGGTGAGCATCACCAGGGCCGCAATCTCCTGCTTGGCCTCGGCCAGCATGGCGGCCCGGTCAGCCTCCCGCTGGCGGGCAGCCTGCTCGTTGAGGCGCTGCACGGCCTGTTCGGCCTCTTCCAGGCGGCGGCTGTAGGCCAGGTCGGCCTGTTTCCGGGCGTTTTCCACGATGCGGGCCGCCTCGCCCCGGGCTGCGGCCAGCTGCTGGGTGTATTCCGTCTTCTGGGCCTCTGCCTCGGCCAGGCGGCTGTCCGCCTGGTCCAAGGTGTCCGACACCTTTTTCGCCCGCGCGTCCAGCAGGCGGGTGATGGGGCCGAAGAGGAACTTCCGCATCAGCAGGAACAGGATCAGAAGGTTGATCAGCACCCAGATGATCTGTGAATTTAGATTCAGGACACCCATCCGGTACCGCCTCCCATCAGTTCATGAAGATCAGCAGGATGGCGATGAGCAGACCGTAAATGGCGGTAGACTCTGCCAGGGCGCAGCCCAGAATCAGGTTTCTGGTGATCTTGCCGGACTGCTCCGGCTGCCGGGCGATGGCCTCCGAAGACTTGCCGGTGGCGATGCCGATGCCGATGCCGGCGCCCAGGCCGGTGAGAACTGCGATGCCAGCACCAATTGCTACGATACCCATGATAACATTCCTCCTAAATTTTCTCTGTGTGTTATGGGTTGGGTTCCGTCAATCCTCCAGGGATTCGGAAAGGAACAGGGTTGTCAAAAATACGAACACCACGGCCTGCAGGATGCCGTCGAAGATGTCGAAGTACAAACTAAAGGGGATGGGCAGCACCAAGGGGCAGACGATTTTGATCAGCTCCATGATGATGTAGGCCCCCAAGATGTTGCCGAACAACCGGAAGCACAGGGACAGCGGCCGGATGCCGATTTCCATGACGTTCAGCGGGGCAATCATCACCGAGGGGGAGGCGAACTTTTTCATCCCGCCACGGAAGCCGTGGTACTTAAACTGGGCCGCATAGATCAGCACCCCGCTCATGATGGCCAGGGCCGCCGCCACGTTCAGATCCTTGGTGGGGGGCGTGAAGCCAAACAGGCCGCAGGTGTTGGACACCACCAGGTACACCGCCACCGTGCCCAGATAGGGGGCAAAAGTGCGCCAGTGCTTCCCCAGGTTTTCCTTGCAGAAGTTGTTGATGAAGCCCACCAGCACCTCTGCCACCATCTGCCGCCGGCCAGGCCGCTCCTTCAGGTTGTGGGTCAGCCAGATGCACAGCACGGTGATCACCCCGATGATGATCCACGTCATCACCGTGGACTGGGGCACGGGAATGCCCCCAAACAGAGGGATCTCAAAGGCCACGCCACTGGGCAGCCGCGCGCTCAACTCCGCTTTGATCTCATCCAAGAATACCACCTCTCTATCCCGTTCTCGTTTCGATCACTTTTTTCATTCTAATCCCCGCGCCGGGAAAGACAACCTTAAAAAACTAAAAAAACGCTTCCACGGAATTGAAGTTTTTCCTGTTTTTCCCATTATTTTTCCCTTCACTCTCTCGATCATTCATTGAAGCGCCCTGAAAAATATGGTATACTACTGGCAAAATCCACGTGGCAAGGTTGGGATCTTCATGCAAAACCATACGAACAACAGCCCGACGATCTACAACCAGGTACGCAACGTCCTGCTGCTGGGCATCGTCATCACCCTGCTGCTCTCTCTGGTGGCCAGCTTTCTGCTCAACCTCATGTCGGAGAACCGCTCCCGGGACCAAACCTTGGAGAGTTCCGCCCAGGTGGCAGCCAACATGCCCCTGCTCACCGAGGATCTCTACGCACCGGAGACCACCGAGTACATCCGGCGGACGGTCCAAAACGTCCCCAGCATCGACGTGTTCGCCGTTTACGACCGGGAGGGAACCCCCATCGCCTTCTACGACCTGGCCCCCGGCCAGGACGATGCCACTGCCCTGGCCTCCCTCAGCCAAGACATCGTGGATTGGTTCCTGGCCGGCAACGCCACATTGATCTACAACGGCGAAGCCCCCGCCGGGGCAGACCGCTGCGCCTACGCCGCCATTTACGCCGACGACGGCACCCTCATCGGCTACGCCATGACGGGGATCTACATCCGTTCCATCCGGGCCACCATGGTGCGGATGGTCCTCTTCCACCTGCTGGCCGGGGTGGCCGCCTGGGCGGCGGGGAGCTTTCTCAGCCTCCGCCTGTCCCGAAAGATCAAGGACAACCTGCTGGGGTACGAGCCTGACGCCTTCCGCCGCCTCTTCCTCCAGCGGATGGACATCCTGGACTCCCTGGAAGAGGGGCTGCTGGCCATCGACGAGGACCAGCGGGTGACCTACCTCAACCGGGCCGCCTCTGAAATCTTGCAGATCGACCAGTCCGGCGCCCTGGGGAAGCTGCTCAAAGACGTCTATCCCCACTCTACCATCCCCCGGGTGATGCAGACAGGCAAGCCGGAGTACAACATCAGCCTGGAGTCCATCACCCACGTCTCCGTCCTCTCCGACCGCATCCCCCTGTGGCGGGAGGGGAAGATCGAAGGAGCCGTGGCCATCTTCCGCAACCGCACCGAGGTCACCAAGCTGGCCCAGGACCTCACCGGGATCCAGCACATCGTGGAGGCCCTGCGGACCTACACCCACGAGTTCACCAACAAGCTCCACGTGATCCTGGGCCTCATCCAACTGGGGGAGAACCAGCGGGCAGAGGAGTACATCCTGCGGATCACCGCCAGCCGGGCCCAGTCCATCGACTACATCCGGGAGCGGATCCAGGACCCCACCGTGGCCGCCCTGCTGGTGGGCAAGGCCTACCGGGCTGCGGAGCTGGACATCCGTTTTACCCTCACCCCCGCCAGCACCCTCCACGGGGACAACCCCTACCTGCCCGCCATGGGCATGATCACCGTGCTGGGCAACCTGATTGAAAATGCCTTTGACGCCCTGCTGGGCGCCCCGCCTGGGGAAGCCAGCGAGGTCACCGTCAGCATTCGGGAGGGCCAGCACGGCCTGGTAATCAGCGTGGATGACACCGGCCCCGGCATGACGGAAGAGGTCCGGGCCCACATCTTTGACAAAGGGTTTTCCACCAAGGGGGATAGCCGGGGCACCGGCCTGTCCTTGGTGCAGGACACCTTGGCCGCCTATGGCGGCACCATCCGGGTAGAATCTGAGCCGGGGGTAGGCACCTCCTTCATCATAACCCTGGACGACCAACCCTAGCCACAGGAGGAACCTGCTATGTACCGCACTGTTATCATCGAGGACGATCCCGTCATCACCCAGCTGAACCGCCAGTATGTAGAGAAGGACAGCCGCTTCACCGTGGTGCAGACCTTCTCTGCCGCCCACCCGGCCCTGTTCTGGCTGCGCAACAACTTGGTAGACCTTATCATCCTGGACATGTACATGCCCCAGATGAGCGGCCTGGAGCTGCTGCGCATTCTCCGGGCAGAGGGCGTCAATGCAGATGTGATCATGGTCACCTCCGCCGACGACGCCGCCACCATCGAGTCCTTCATCCGCCTGGGGGTCACCGATTACCTCATCAAGCCCTTTGGCTATGAGCGCTTCCAGCTGGCCCTGAAAAATTTCTGCGACCACTGGGACACCATCCACCAGGACCCCAACCACCCCCACAAGTTCACCCAGAACCAGCTGGACAACGTCCTGCTCCACCTCACCGCCTCCTCTCCCCCACCGGCTCCCGGCGGCATGCCCAAGGGGCTGCAGAGCCAGACCCTCACCCTCCTCCAGGACTACCTCAAAGAGAACCCCCAAGGCCACACCTGTGATGACATTGCCAGCCACGTGGGCCTGTCCGTGGTCACCGTGCGCCGGTACATGAACTACCTGGCCGAGCAGCACCTGGTGGACAGTGACATGGACTACAACACCGGCGGTCGGCCGTGCATCGTCTACAAACTGAAACCCTGAACCCCCTCCCGGCAAACAGAATGCCCCCTGGCCCAAATGGGCCAGGGGGCGGTTTGGTTGTATGGGGTCTGGGAAACGTCAGGCGGCCTGCCAGCCCTCGGGGGGCAGGGTGTCCGCCTCAAACATCTGGGTGGGTTCGCCCCAGGCGCAGGCGTCTGGGCCGATGGTATGGAAGCCAAACTTCTCGTAGTAATTGGTGTGTTCGGAGGCCAGGTAGATCTTCTCCTCCCCCAACTCCCAACCCCGCCGGCGGGCGTGGTCGATGAGGATGGGGCTCAGGTGCTTCCCCCGGAACCCGGGGTCCACATAGAGGGTGGCGATCCACAGGCCCGTGTCCGTGCTCCACAGGATCTCCTTGTAAGCCAGGGTGTACCCTCCCACCACCTTGCCCTTCTCCACGGCAACGTAGGCGTCGGGCAGAGGGCCGCCGGTGCGGAGGACTTCCTCCATGTGCTTCTTGATCCAAGGCATGCAGGCGGGCCAATGTTCCTCCAAGCTGGTGAGCAGAGCCGGGATATACTCCGGTCTCTCCCGAATGGATGTGATCCTCATCCCGTTCCCCTCCTTTCCTGGGGGCGGCGATGGTTTCGGTGTCCTTCCGGGGAGGTCTCCCTCTCCTCACTCTTAGGATAGCACTTTTTATCAAAATTTGCAAGGAAAACGCAATGAATTTCGAAACTTTTTACAAAAAACAATCTTCCAGGCGTTGCCCGGGAGGGAGGGGGGTGGCGCAGGTTAGCACCTGCGCCGTAGGTTTCCCGCCCGACTCCGGGCGGGAGCCCGGCTTTCTCCGGAGAAAGCCGGAGGAAAGAGCGCCGGGGGCGTTGCCCCCGCCCCCCATTTTATGGCCCGCTCGCTGCTCGCTCGCTCATTTTGGGGTTAGAGGCGCAGTGAAACGGTTGTGGGGCTAGTTCGAGGCCCAAGTAGGTGCCCTGATTTGGGGACTTTCTTTCGGGGGATGCTGTTTGCGCATAGTTTTTCTCGAGAATGCGCCCCAAATCGGTCTTAGGATGCCGGAGGGAATCGCCCCTCGAACGTGACAAAGACAACAAGTTCCTTGGAGAGGAGGTGTTTCCCGTCATGGAGGAGAGTTTATTGCTCCGTCAAATCCCCCACAGTGTGGAGGCCGAGCAGTCGGTTTTGGGCGCCATGCTCATTGACGCCCGGTGCATCCCCGATGTCATTGAGGCCCTGCACCCGGAGGATTTCTACCTGAAAACCAACCGGGAGATTTACGAGACCATCTACGCCATGTTCAACTTCTCCGCCACCATTGACCCGGTGACGGTGCTGGACCAGATGAAGCAGCGGGGGGTCTATGATGAGAACACCTCCCGGAACTACCTGCTCCAGCTCATGGAGATCACCCCCACCGCGGCCAATGTGAAGGAGTATGTCCGCATCGTCAAGGACAAGGCCCTCCTCCGCCGCATTGCGGAGACCGCCGGGGAACTCACCACCCTGGTCCAGGAGGGGGGAGAGACCGGCCAGGCCGTGCTGGATCTGGCGGAGCAGCGGATCTATGCCATCCGCCAAGGCCGGGCCGCCCAGGGGTTGGAGCCTCTGGCCCAGATCCTGGTGGACGTGTTTGACCGCCTCCAGGAGCTGGCCATGTCCGACAGCGACATCCCCGGCATGGCCACGGGGTTCGGGGACTTGGACCGCACCCTCACCGGCTTTCACGGGGGGGAGCTCATCCTCCTGGCCGCCCGGCCGGGCATGGGCAAGACCTCCTTCGCCCTGAACGTCCTGCTCCACGCGGGGAAGTTTTCGGGGAAAAGCGTGGTGTTCTTCTCCCTGGAGATGAGCCGGGAGCAGTTGGCCACCCGGCTGATCTCCAGCGAGGCGTTTTTGGACAACAAGAAACTCATGACGGGGAAACTCTCCCCCGACGATTGGGACAAAGTGACCCTGGCCTCTGCGGCCCTGGCCCACACCAAGATCTTCATCGACGACAACCCCTCCCTCTCCGTGGCGGACATGAACGCCAAGTGCCGGCGGGTGGAGGATTTGGGGATGGTGGTCATCGACTACCTCCAACTGATGCAGTCCTCCGGCAGCGGCACCAAATACGCCGGGGAGAACCGCCAGCAGGTGGTGGCAGACATCAGCCGGGCCCTGAAGATCATGGCCAAGGAACTCCATGTGCCCGTCCTGTGCCTGTCCCAGCTCTCCCGGGCCAACGAGAGCCGTTCGGACAAGCGGCCCATGCTCTCGGACCTGCGAGAGTCCGGGGCCATTGAGCAGGACGCCGACGTGGTCATGTTCCTCTATCGAGACGACTATTATAACAAGGACAGTGACAAGCGCAACCAGGCCGAGTGCATCATCGCCAAAAACCGGCGAGGGGAGACCACGACCATCCCCCTCCAGTGGCTGCCGGAGTTCACTGCCTTCTCTTCCTTGGAGCGTAACTATGAAGAACCCGATTGATCTGGTCGCCCAGGCGGCGGCCTTTGCCGACAGATACAACATGCTCCCCCCAGGCAGCACCATCCTGGTGGCCTTGTCTGGCGGGGGAGACTCCATGGCCCTGCTCTCCGTGCTGGAGAAGCTGGCCCAGGAGCGGGACCTCCACCTCCACGCCGCCCACTTCAACCACCAGCTGCGGGGGGAGGAGTCCCAGCGGGACGAGACCTTCGTCACCGAGTGGTGCGAGAAGCGGAACATCCCCCTGATCATCGGCCAAGGGGATGTGGCCCAGGAGGCCAAGGCGCAGGGCAAAGGGGTGGAGGAGACCGCCCGGGCCATGCGCTACGGTTTCCTCACCCAGGCTGCCCAGGATCTGGGGGCCGACAAGCTGGCCACCGCCCACCACGCCGATGACAATGCGGAGACCGTCCTCCTCCACCTGGTCCGGGGGGCCGGGCTGGATGGGCTCACAGGCATCCCCCCGGTGCGGGGGATCCTGATCCGCCCCCTGCTGGCCATTCCTCAGAGCGACATTGCGGCCTACCTGGAGCAGGAGGGCATCCCCCATGTGGAGGACAGTTCCAACTTTGACCTGACCTATGCCCGCAACCGCCTGCGCCAGGAGGTGGTGCCGGTGCTGCAGGAACTCAACCCTGCTTTTATCTCCACCCTCACCGCCAACCTGGACCACCTCCGGGAGGACCGGGATCTGCTGGAAGGCATGGCCCAGCGGGCCATCCAGGAGGCCAGGGTGACGGAGGGGCGGGTGTCCATCCCGGCCTCTACCTTGGCGGCGCTGGACCACCCCATTGCCGTGCGGGCGGTGAAGCTGCTGCTGGCCAAGGTGGAGTATTACCAGATCTCCTCGGTCCATCTGGACCAGATTTTGGCCCTGGCGGCCTCCACCTCCCCTTCGGCCTCCCACAACCTGCCGGGGGACCTCTTCGTGTGGCGGGAGTATGACCGGCTGGTGATGTCGCCGGCGGCCAACATGCCGGCGGCCTTCTCCCTGCGGCTGATCACCGGGCCGGGGACCTTCCCCCTGGACAACGGCTGGACCATCACCGTGGAGGAGACCCTCTGCCCCGATCCCCCGGAGCAGGGGGAGTATGCCTGGCACATCGCCCAGAGCACAGTGACCTATCCTCTGATCCTCCGCCCCCGTCAGGTGGGGGACCAGCTCCGCCTGCCTGGCCGGCGGACCAAGACCCTGAAAAAATGGTACATCGACGAAAAGATCCCGCGCCAGAACCGGGAGATGCTCCCCGTCCTGGCAGACGAGGCGGGCCTGCTGGGGGCGGCTGGCCTGGGACCCAACTATCCCCGCCTGGCCCAGCCCGGCCAGCCTGCCCTGTACATTCAGCTCACCGCGAAGCACCGCCCCACCCCCGACGTTGAGGAAACAGAGAACGAGAAAGGACCGAAGGAAACATGATGGAACAGGATATCCAAGAGATCCTCTTTTCCCAGGAGGCATTGGCCCGCCGGGTGAAGGAACTGGCCGGCGAGATCCGCCGGGATTACGCCGGCAAGGCTCCCCTGGTGGTGGGGGTTCTCCGCGGCTGCTTTGTCTTTATGGCCGACCTGGTGCGGGAGTTGGACTTCCCGCTGACCTTGGACTTTATGGCCGCCTCCTCCTACCACGGGACGGAGAGTTCCGGGAAGGTCAACATCCAGCTGGACCTCCACGACGACATCGCCGGCCGGGACGTGCTGCTGGTGGAGGACATTTTGGACACCGGCAACACCCTCTCCAAACTGGTGGCGGAACTGAAGAGCCGCAACCCCGCCTCCCTGAAGCTGTGCGTGCTGCTGGACAAACCCGAGCGGCGGGTCAGACCCCTGGAGGCAGACTATGTGGGCTTTACCATCCCCGACGCCTTCGTGGTGGGGTATGGGCTGGACTATGAGCAGCAGTACCGCAACCTGCCCTATGTGGGCATTCTGAAGCCCAGCGTCTATCAGAGATGAGGGGCTGCCGGCGCCTTCCTGAAAACTACGGTTTGGCAGGAACCTCTCCGTGTTGCAGCGGCGGCGTGAAGGGGGACCTTCCATCCGATAAGGAGTGATTTTTTGAAACCAAACGCCAATCCCTTCCGCGGGGTCGTTTTGCTGATCTGCGTGCTGGCGCTGATCTTCTGCGCCACCAGCATCTTCCGCACCACGACCCACCAGACCACATATTCCTATGCGGATATCCGGGACCTGTTCCAGCAGGAGAAGGTGGAGACCGTGCAGGTGGATGAGGACACCCTCACCCTGACCTTGAAGGAACCGGTCAACGGCAACAATGTGGTGACATACTCCATTTACAGCTTCCAGCTGTTCTATGACGACTTTAATGACATTGTGGTGCAGCAGTATGAGGACGGGATCATCTCCGACTACGACTACCCGGACAGCCCCTCCCCGGCTTGGATGAGCACCATCCTCACCTGGGTGATCATCCTGGTGGTCATGTCCCTGCTGATGTACTTCCTCTTCTTCCGCCGGGCCCAGGGCGGCGGGGGCGGCGGCCCCTCGGCGGCCCAGTTC
>ERZ857998.1303-NODE-1303-length-28995-cov-9.307982_pt1 | contig 28995 bp, 29 predicted proteins | sample MGYA00519954_ERZ857998 | MGnify/ENA primary metagenome ERZ857998 (study PRJEB31778, sample SAMEA3449424) | human gut metagenome | biome: human gut; feature: human-associated habitat; material: faeces | place: United Kingdom | collected 2010/2012 ...
CGGTGTTTTCAGGCGATTCGATGCGTACGTACGTACCGGAAGATGTACCGGAGGAATGGCGGCGCTGAACCGTGTACGTACGTACGCTTTGATTGACCGCTGTCTGCTCTTTATAGCAATTCACACAGTAATTTGAGAAACGAAAAAAGGAGGACAACATATGAGCAAGCCGCAATATGCCATTCTCCGCTTTGCCAAGTACAAAGGACCGGAGATTGGGAACATCGAAGCCCACAACGAGCGTACCAAAGAGAAATACGCCAGCAACCCCGATGTGGATATCAGCAGGAGCAAGTACAATTTCCATCTGATCGAGCCACAGCGAAAATATCGTGCGGAGGCGGAGCGGCAGATCAAAGAAGCCGGTTGCCGTACCAGGTCAGACAGTGTTCGAGTCGTGGAAGCTCTGGTAACTGCCACACCGGAGTTCTTTCGTGGAAAGAAAAAATCTGAGATCAGAGCCTATTTTCAAGAGGCGCTGACCTTTCTCCAGCAAAACCAAGCCTCCAAAACAATCATATCTGCTGTGGTGCATATGGACGAGAAAACGCCCCATATGCACCTTTCTTTTGTCCCGCTGACGGCGGACGGGCGGCTCAGCGCCAAGGAGATCGTTGGCAACAAGAAGAAGCTGACACAGTGGCAGGACAGGTTTTGGGAGCACATGGTCAAGAAATATCCCGATTTGGAACGCGGCGAAAGCGCCAGCGAAACCGGGCGCGACCACATCCCGCCGCGGCTGTTCAAGGAGGCTGTACATCTGCACCGGATGAAGGATCAGATCATGGCGATTCTGAACGACACGAATCCGTTCAACAAAAAGGACAAGGCAGAAGAATTGGAGGCGCTGCTGGGCAAGTACGTGCCCGGCGCGGAGGCTTTGCGGACGAATCTCAAAAAGTACGACGCGGCGTATAAGACGCTGACCGCCGAGAACACGGCGCTCGAAAAGCAGTTGGACGCATCGTCCAAGGAGAGCGTCCGCAAAAAGCTGGAGATCAACGAAAAGCTCCGGGAGCTGGACGAGCTGCACCGCATGGTGGACGGTATCCCGCCGGAGATTTTACAAGCGGCGAAGCAGGTGGCCGCGCATAAGCAGCAGGAAAGATGAGGAAACTAAGGATGTTGAAGGAGGCTGGTTCTATTTGGAGATGAACGTCAGGGACGATCAGAAGCTTGTTGAAATCTGGCTGACGAATGCAGAAAAAATTGACCCCGTCCTGCGGGAGGGGCTAAAAGAGATTTACGCCAAGTATAAGACGAAGAAATACATGGTCGCCGTGTTCGAGTCCGGCAAGGGCGATCTTTATGAGAACACGCGGGATCTGCTGCTCTTCAACCGCCGCCGCAGCGCCGAAAAGGTCGTGCAGCAGGCAAAAAAGCAGAAGGCCGCAGGCATGGAGCGATAAGCCGCGGGCGGAAGGGAGCAATCCCTTCCGCGCGGTTTCTTTTTGCCTGAATTTAATCCATAATATCACAGTCCGATCCGGCGCATAAATCCGTCATAGGTTTCTACACTGGCTTTATCCGTTTTCGTGACCTGCTTCATCTGGCAAATCCGGCTCGGAATCAAGCGCAGATTGGCAAACAGCCGCACGAGCCATGCCAGCGGCAGGAGCCAGTGGCGGTTCCGCAGAAATGTATAACGCGATTCGATCTCCGCTGCCGGAGGAAACAGCATCTTCCGCAGGACACGGCTCCTCGACGGAGCTTCGTCCTTTTCGTTGCGCAGTTCGATGACGGCATGATTGCGGGAATGCCCGAACAGATCGGAATCCAGAGTGTAAGACAGCAGCCTGTCCAACGCTTCTGTGTCTGGTTCTGGCAAGGGGCAAATTGTCTTCGTTCCGAACCATACGCGGCAGGCGTTCATCACGATGTGGAAGAAATCCACCAGATGCAGTGTAGTGAACTCTCCCACGATGGCTTGCCAATGCAGGCTGTCGTCCTTGTGCTTTATATACAGCGCAACATCCAGATACATCCGCAGTCCCGCACCACCGCCGTACAGGTGCTTGGCCAGGTGGCAGACCGTGTAGATAAAGTGAAAATCATCCTCCGGACGGAACCGAAGCCCGTCATCCGGTTCAGCATGCGCCCACGCGGCATCAAAGTATGCCTGCAAATCAGTCCTGCCGTCCAGATTACCGTCCATGAGATTGGTGTGAATTTCGTAATATTCCGCATCTTTTATGTAGGAATACGTCGGTTCCCAATCCTGCTTCACAGTATAGCCCAGCGACAGCATCAGGTTATGCACCTTCTGCCGATCCTCTGGATGAATGAGCAGGTCGATATCGCCAAAGGTACGAAGCTCCGGCGTAGGATACAGCTTGCGGAGATAATAGCCCTTCACCGGCATATGGGCGATGCCATGCTCCGTAAAGCTTGCCGACAAGGTCTCGAAGTCCACGCAGCGGTTGAGATTCGTTGCAACCGTGCCGTACAGCAGCCCATCGAGCTGGCGGCAGACATTTGGGTCGTCAAAGAGCTTCCAGCGTTTGTTTTCATACGCCAGAACCGGCAGGAGATTCTGCTCTACCGCCGTCCGCCACAGATGCGGGATATTCCAAAGCCCGTCCGGTTCCGGCGGGGTATCCTGTACGAAGCTGTGTAGGAGGAGCGGGAACTGAGTATCTAACATAAATGTTACCTTTCTTGGGTGGTTTCCGGCACAAGGTCGATCACGACGATCTCCGGCGGGTTATTGATACGCGGAATCATGCCGTGGCCCGCGAGACCGGAGGTAATGACCATCTGCATATGTTCTCCAAGGCGGAAATATCCTTGGTCGTATTCCGGAAACCAGCCCTGCATGGGAGCATACAGTCCGCCGATGAAGGGCAGCCTGATCAGCCCGCCGTGGGTATGCCCGCTGAGAATGAGATCGACATTCCACAAGTTGTATGCACCGTTGAAAATAAACGTGTCCGGCATATGAGCAAGGCAGATTTTCGGCACATCGGTGTCCTCAAATGCCTTGAGGAACTGATACTCCGGTGAGGAAGAGAACTCCTTTTCGCTGCGACCGAAATAAAAGGCATGTCCCATGGTGCCGCCAATGCGCAGCGGCTGACCGGCTAGCGTCACGTCCGCATAGCTGTCATTGACGACTACGGCACCGGCTTCCGCTACCTGCGTGAGGAGTGAGGTGTCGGTTTGCATATATTCAAGTTCATGGTTGCCAGGGGCAAAATACACCGGTGCGATTTCATGCAGTCTCTTTATCAGCCGCAGCAGTTCCTGTACATCTGCCGAATCAGCGCTGCGGTCGATCATGTCTCCATCGAGGAAGATTACGTCCGGGGTTTGTTCCTCGATTTTTGCGATCAACCGGGAGTTCTCCCTGCCAAAAGATTTTCCGTGAAGATCGGAGAGAAGAATAATGCGGACGGGGAAAGTAAGATCTTCAAGAGAAACAGAGCAGGATTCAGTACAAACGCTGGAATTATCGATAAGAACAGCAAGAAAAATGGTGAGACATACCACTATAACAATGACAGCTCTCGTTAATGTGTACTTTCTTCTCATAAAAGCCTTTCATATTTACGTGAAGATACTGCCCGCTATACACTAAAAATAGCATCTCAATTTGGCAAGAAAGGAAGGGTCCTCTATTCATGATTGGTCTTTATCATTATGATTCTTGGTTCAGGAAGTTTTATATATCCCCAATTTAATGGACGCCATTCCAAAGTTGTATCCTTCGTATCTTTCATAACAGAAAACTGCAAACCAGGTACACAATCCACATCCTTACTTGCGCTTATTCCATTATGAGTGTAGAACGTAAAAAAGCACTTATAGTCTCCAGCTACCAAGCCGTCAATGTCAAATTCTATGCTCAATGTTTGAACACATGCAGAAGCCTTTATAGGCAGATATTCTGTCACAGACGTTGCTACTGGCAAGCCAGACAATGTCAGGATTTCATATCGTAGTCCTAGCAGTTCTACCTGCTTTGTGTACAATATCTCAAATTCGATCGGTATCTTTTCACCGCATTTAAAGCTATTCATGTCCTTTTTTAGATAACGCGCAGTCTGAATGCGTAACTCATCTCCGCGCAACCATTTCGGGCGAACATAATCTGTATAGTTTTCCATTATCTTGGAATTTCTGCTCAGTTCTTCATATATTTCAATTGCCCTCTCCACATCCCCGCCGAAGATCAGCCTTCCGTGATCCAACACGATGCACCTTGTGCAAAGCTGGCGGATGGTGTTCATATTATGGCTGACATAGAGGACCGTGCGGCCCTCAGAATTAGCGGCATCGCCCATTTTGCCGAGGCACTTCTGCTGGAACTTCATGTCTCCCACGGCGAGAACCTCATCCATGACCATGATCTCACTATCGAGATGTGCGGCAACGGCGAAGGCCAGTTTGACATACATGCCGCTGGAGTAACGCTTCACCGGCGTGTCGATGAACTTTTCCATCTCCGCAAACTCAACGATCTGGTCGAATTTGCGGTCGATCTCTGCCCTCGTCATACCGAGAATCGCGCCATTCATATAGACATTCTCTCGTCCCGTCAGTTCCGGATGAAAGCCCGTACCAACCTCCAGCATAGAGGCAACGCGGCCGTTATAGCTGATCGTCCCCTTGGTCGGCGCAGTGACGCGGGATAGAAGCTTCAGAAGCGTGGACTTACCGGCACCGTTATGGCCAATGATGCCCAGTGCCTCGCCCTTCTTTACCTCGAAGGATACATCGTCCAGTGCAAGGAATTTCTCACCCATGTGCGTTGCTGCGTCGGAGCCGATCTTGCTGTTGGGGTCTTCCTTGCCCTTCAGGCGGGCCATCCAGCTTTGAAGATCGCCGCGCAGCGTACCGCCGCCGATTGCACCAAGGCGGTATTCTTTGGAGACATGTTCGATTTTGATTGCAATTTCGTCCATTTTACTTCCTCAGACTGTATCCATAAACGTTTTTTCCACGCGGCTGAACAGCACTACACCAAGAAACAGGAATACCATGGTGGTACCCCAGCCGATGAGATAATAGCTCCATTCCATCGCGCCTGTACCCAAATAGGCATAGCGGAACAGGTTAACGATGGGGGAAATCGGGTTGCACATATAAAGCACATGCCATTTTCCGCCAGGTGCAAAGGCACCAAACCGGAACATATCATAGGCAATTGGTGAGCCATACATCCATAGCTGTACGCCGAAGCCGACCAGCATGGCAAGGTCGCGGTATTTCGTAGTCAGCGCGGAAATGATGATGCCACAGCCAAGGCTCAGCATCGCCAACTGCAAGATGATGAGCGGGGTCATGAGCATCCAGAGATTCGGATGCACACCCTGCTTTGTGACGGTGTAATAAACCAGAAAGATCAGCAGAAAGCCATACTGAATGGCAAAGCTGATGAGTTCCGAAAACACCGTGGAAATCGGCATAACAAGACGAGGGAAATAAACCTTTCCCATCGTCGCGCTGTTGGCGACAAACGTATTCGCTGTTTGCGTCAGGCAGCCGGAAAAATAGGTCCACAGCACAGTACCGGCAAGGTAGAAGATAAACGGCGGCACACCGTCCGGTGACAGCCCCGCGATATTGCCGAATACCAGCGTAAACACCACCGTCGTCAGCAACGGCTGTATGACCGCCCATGCCGGACCGAGGATTGTCTGCTTATATTTTGACACAAAGTTGCGCTTAACAAAGAGGTAAATCAAATCACGGTAAGCGAAGACCTCTTTTAGGTGCAGGTCAAACCAGCCGCTCTTCGGCTTGATGACTGTGGTAAAACGCTGTTCTTCCATGAATCATACTCCAGTTTGCTGAAATTTATTTTGAATTGCACATAATTGTCTGGCCTGATAAAAAGCCCACCATACGAAAAAACAGTCTGCTTTACTGGCTATCCGCTTTGTTGTTGATTTTGGGAGAGCCTGAACGCCTTTTCGCGCAAAGGCGTAGTATAACTCGTCTGATATCAACTCGTCGTATAAACGCTTCCGCGTCCAGAACCCGACCCGGCTATTAGGGACAAATAACATTTCCAATCTGTTAAAGTAGTGCTTATTTGCCGCCCATCTGTAAATCTCCGGCATAACTTCCTGCACAACGCCCATACGCTCTGCGATCTCACTGATACCGTGAGCCATGATGTGTGCGCTGAGAATTTCCGATTTGCCCAGAATGCCGTCATTGGAGGGGCGGTATTTCTTATAGTCGGCACGGTAATGGTACTGAACGGATGGGGTATAGACGATTTGCTCTATGTACCGGATATATCTGCAATTGAAGTCAAAATCCTCCGCACTCCGAAGTTCTTGGTTAAACCGAAGGCCGTTTTTTTCAATGATCTCGCGCTGATAGAGTTTGCAGTATGGTGGAAAAATAATGAAATTGAAGACCAGTGTTTTGAATGCTTCTGCATCATTTTTTTCACCGCTGAGGGATACAGTGAAGGCCGATGAAAAGTCTCTTGAAGCTAGGCCTTCACTGGAAAACGGCTGATAGTCAGCTATCGTAAATGTCTTTTGTCCGTCAGATGCTTGTTGGACTGCGCAGAGTGCTTGAAGATAGTTTTCTCCAAGATAATCATCACTGTCTACAAACACGATGTACGTTCCTCGGGCGTGATCCAACCCCATATTTCTAGCGGAGGAGACCCCTCCATTTTCTTTATGAATCACATGAATTCGCGTGTCTTTTTGGCAATATGTATCGCACATTGTACCGGAACAATCCGGCGAACCATCATCAATCAGAAGCAACTCAAAATCGGATAAAGACTGCCGGAGAATGCTCTCAATGCAGTCCGCCAGATACTTTTCTGCACGGTATACGGGTACAATCACACTGATAAGAGGCTTCAAGCGCTCACTCTCCTTTAACGATTTTCCTAATTTTTCTGTCATATTCAAAAACAAGCGGCAATTTTGGATGGACAACTCCTAAATAGTATTCAAACCGTTCTGCGGAAACACCCTTTTTCAAGCAACGAATCGCCCAAAACAAGGATACACGGTATTCCTTTGGTGGAATTACGCCAGCGCTTCTGGCAAGAATTGAATATTTTGCCAAAATAATATTTCGCTTTCTCTTTGCCGAGAGTGCAATCTGCATTTCACCATTATCTTCAAAGAAGGCAATGCACTGATCGATCGCCCAAATGTCGTCGTAGCGTCTGTTTGAGAACGTCGAATGCGTGATGCCATCTTCATTGTAACGATAGCCATAAACGACCTTGTCTAAGATTACAATACTGGATGCAGTGTAGATTATCCGTGGCACAAACGCCTGGTCTTCATGAATACGCCCTACCGGAAACCGCCGTGAATTTATCACACCGGTTTTGTATAGTTTTCCCCAAGCATTGATCGGCATTTCAGAATTACCAAGGTAAAGTGCTTCGCAGGCATTGTATCGATTTTCTATCCGATAACTCTTTTTTGTTTCCAACTGTGCCCAAATGCCCTTTAAATCGCTGTCATCCGAAAACTCAATATAGCTGCCGACTACAACGTCTGCGTCCGTTTCATCTGCGACCTCTGTGAAAACCTGAAGACAATCTGGTGCAATCACATCGTCGCTATCCACGAAGGTGACATACTCGCCTTTTGCAATATCCAATCCTGCGTTCCGTGCAGCGGATAGCCCCCCGTTCTTTTGATGGATAACACGAATCCGAGAATCTTCGCGCGCATAGCTGTCGCACATCGCGCCGCAGGCATCGGGCGATCCGTCATCAACAAGTATCAATTCAAAGTTGGAAAAGGTCTGTGACAGAATGCTGTCAACGCACGCAGGGAGATATGCTTCCACTTTATAAACTGGAACAATTACAGAGATTAATGGCATAATGCTTCCTCAATGTCTTTACTTACATTCCGCCTGGAGCACCTTGATGGCGCTTCTAAGCGGATCATATACACGAATACCTTGCAGTGTGTCCTCGGGAAGTCTGGAAAACAATACTGGAAATTCTGTGCATCCCAAAATCAGAGCATCTCCGGAAAAGGATCGAATCATCTGGACAAAGGCATCCAGCGTTTCCCCCGTGATCCGATTCTGCTTGACCGCTTCAATCAGTTCCCTCTGTTTCAGATACTGTTCAGCAACAGGAACAGAAACCTCGATGCCATATGGCTGAAGAGCCTGATGAAATACTCTTGACTGAATCGTCCCTTCCGAGGCGATCAGCGAAACGTGTCTCTCACTTGCAGCAGCGATTTCCATGCAGCAGGCATCAATAATACTGATAATCTTTCCCTCTGCCTCCGGGACATTCCGATAGATATCTGGTAAAAAGCAATGCGATGTATTGCAAGCTAATATAATTTTTGTCGCACCAGCGTGAAGCAGCGACGCTACAGAATTGCACAGTTCTGCCACAAGCTGGTCATACTGTATTCCTTCCAGAACAGCTAAAACCCGACTTGGCATTGTACAGCGATTGTCAATTATAATCCTCGGACGATCCCACTCCTTTTCCGCCGGGAAAGCATCCAGCAATTCCTGAAAAAAGTGCAGCGTTGCATAGGAACCCATACCGCCCAGAACGCCAATCACATCTTTATACATCTCTCATCCCTCATACCCATTTCTGATCCATTGAACTGCACGTTCATAGTCGTCAATCGTATCAATTTCCTTCGTTCGCAGATAAATCATGGGGAGCGGAAGCATTGGTTCAATCAGGTGAAATACATGACGTTTTCCAGGTTTCAATTGATCCAACCGCATCTTGGCGAAACCGGTCCATTCGTATTGGCCGACTTCCTGCGAAAAACCTGTTACCATCTTGACCCCATTGACCATCTCAATTGGCATTACCCAGGGATTATCGGTAGAAGGTGTTGTTCCGCCAACGCAACTTCCATCATACTCGATCCCAGCAATCAAATCATCTGGATGTACAAGCAAATCGCCATCCAAAGCTACGACATATTCTCGACCATATTTTGCACCCAATGTGAGGCTGGCACCTGTCCCTGTATTGCGGTAGTCATGATTGAATACGAACAAAGCATCCTTTCGGATTGCATTTACCGCATCAATTACCTGCTCGGCCTGGTATCCCACCACTACACGGATATCATCATAGTCTTTCAAAATTTCCAACTGACGCTCGATTAAGGTCTTTCCTTCAATCTCCACCAAGGCTTTGGTACATCCTAATCCCAGACGAGTTCCCATTCCAGCGCAGCTAATGACAATGGATACATTGTTTTTCATATGTTTTCTCCTTCATCAGCGCACAGCGTGTGCAGGAAACTGCAAAGCCTGTGCTCATCACAGATCACATGGGTAGCATTGCACATCAGGGAATAGGCCACCGGGCGAACGCCGCCGTATCCGATGCCGACATCCGCCAGCCGTACCATCTCCGCGTCATTGCTGCCATCTCCCACTGCTACAACAGGTACGACAAATTGCTTCACAATTTTTTCTTTATCGACCACACTGTTCACTGAAACAATATAATCATCAGATACGCTAGCCGAAGAACAATAACAATGCGACATGGGCAGTCCGATCCTTTTTATCAGCTCTTCAATCCAGACATCAATGTTGCCTGTGACAATATAGCACCGGCTTGCATGCGCATGGATGAACTGCACCAATTCCTCGTTCAGCGGTGTTTTCTCAACGATTTCTGCAACGCGGCTTACCCGAATTGTCTTCAGCATCTCGACCCGCGCCAGAAAGCTGCTTTGAAACGGAATTTCTCCGCGCATGGTTTTTTCAGTCATTTCCTGCATTTCTTCCAGCAGGCCGACCTGCTCCGCCAGTGCGGGTAGGATTTCTTCCTTTGTGACTGTTGCATCCAAATCAAACAGGAACACTCTGTTATTCATACTTCTTCGTCCTCCGCAGGGAGTATCCCCGCACGCTTCAGGAAGGCGATTCCTTCCTCAAAGCCCTCATCAAATTCCGTGGTATGCGGCTCGCTTGTAGAAAATGGAAGCGCCCAAATATCACCATAGGCAAGTTCTAATGCATGCTTATAGTTCTTCCAAACCTCATATTTAGTGCCTTCGAACTCCAGTGCATCTGCAAGCAGAGGAAAGAATTCACTGACCTTCATGATGCCGCGCGGATCGCGACTCCAATATGGACAATCAATGGGTTCGCAAAAGTACTCACCCTGTCCAAATTGGGGAAGCCCTGCTAAGAGCATCGGCTCAAACTCCTTTAAAGCCGCATCCAGCGAATGATTTTCCACGGGACGGCAATAGCTCTTGTCCAGATATTCCTTTGCAAGCTCCTTTATCTTTTTCCCGTATTCCCGGTTGGCCTGTTGAGTTCTCGGCCAGACCGCAGCGATTTCTTCCTGCTTCACATCGATATAATCAAAAACCAGTATATCGATCCAGAACACATCTGTACCGCGATATTTGATCTTGGACATCCGCAGCCCCGAAGCGTAATTATAGCAATACTCTGCCCGCAGCTCTGTATCGTTCTCCAAAAGCGTTCTCAGCTTTAGATAGTCTGCTTTCATCATTCCCACGTCAATGTCGTTATCCCATGGGATGAAGCCATGATGGCGCACAGCTCCCAGCAGCGTTCCTCCCACCAAAAACACATGCATACCATTTTCGTCACACAGCTTTTTGACACGCTGTAAAATATGGTTCTCTGCTAATTGAATATTCCGAAGGCGACCAGTGGCTTTGGGCATATTCAGATACACTCGTTCCTTCGTCTGCTGCATGGTCTCACCTGTCTGCATCTGCGCATTCCAGAACAGCATCTCATTCTTTTTGCTCATCTCACGCAGATCCCTGCGGAGTTTCTCCATTTCCTCCATCATTCGGCGCTCTGTCCGATAAGACGGAAGGTGCTTTTTCAAAAAAATACGAATACCCATGTAATCCTTTCTCGGACGTGCAGTTACCGTTCAAACTGGCATTTATTGGGAAGAATTCCCTGGAACATATTCTGTAGTCTCATCATCACTCTCAAAAAATCAATTTTCTCTGAAGGATCATTTAAACAAATCATGTCATGACACTGTCTCGCAATAATGGAACAGATGCCTTCAATCGTTGAATCATCGACCCCCATGACCACATTATCAACCAACCTGGGTGTAAAAGCGCCTGAAGCCACCTGCCACCAGAGAGCAAGCCACTGATTTACGTCATCGGATGTTCTAAAATGATGTTTCGATGTTTCATGTAAAAGCTCGGGTTCTTTTCTCCAAATCTCTTCAAATGTGCTTTTTAGAAACGCTGCCGGTGCATGAAGATTTTGAAAGCCCAGAAAGTTTTCAGGAAATAATTTTTCTGCTGCAAGCGTTCGAATGTTCGTTTTAATTCCGTAAACACTGCTGCGATATTTACAGGCATTTTTGTGAACCTGCTCCCGCTTATTAAAGTGAGTATTTACGGTGCGCAGGTCATTCACTATCAGATGCTGCCAAATCCCGGCTTGTCCTGTTACAGAAAACGGAACCTCTGCGCCAAAAGTACACGGAAGTTCGTTGGCAAAAAAACTGCTTTCCGCCATTGGTCGAAGTATGAACGTATCATCATTGAAATACACGAAGTGCTCTGACAGTCCATCAATTCGGTGGATATTCATCTCTATCGTATTGGCATTAAAAGTAGGGCGATACTCTACAGGAAGATAATCCTCATGTCGAACGATATGCAACTTTGGGTTTTCTGTATTGAGAAACTCCGGAATGTGTCCCCATGTAATGAAGTGAATTTTATGGACCCAAGGCGTGAATTTTTCTACTGCCCGGAACCAATAAGGCAGAAGCTCCCAGTCGCGGAACCGGTTGGCTGAATTACTGTCGTCCAGCGTTTTCCCCTGGTATTTAGCTTTTTCTGCCTGCCAATTAGGATCGCTTCCGTCTACCCACGGCATTACAAAATCAATATCCATACGCTTAAAATCACCTTACAATTTCACTCTTTAATACCCAACTACTTTTTAGCAGAACAGCCAACCTATGGCGTAAATATATCGTTCTATATCGTATCCATATTTTCCAGCTCTGTTTTTCTGTGAAAGCATTTGCGTATCTACCCAATTGATGAACCATTAGCCTCTTTTGAATTTGTTTTACGGGTGCATATGCCATACTCTGGCAAAGCACATTCACATAGATTTTCTCAGCCATCAATTCTGCATCTGGTATTTGAAGTTGCTGAATTTCCTCTGCAATTGGTTGCATATACTTCGCTAAATTAGCTATTTTCTGCAACCGATAATAGGCGCTTTTTTCATCTTCTGCTTGGCGATAACGGTAGATTGCCTCCGGCAGAGAATAGATGTTTTGACAATACGGCAACAACTCCAGCACAAAGAGAAAATCCTCCATCAAGATCATGTCCTCGCGGAAGCGCACGCCAGACTGCATAAGGATGTCTCGGCGCATGAACTTATTGCAAGCAGTTGTTAAGGCGTTGCATTCATAAAACTCCTGAAATTGCTTCTTTAGTTGTTCCAGCGTCAAGTTTCCAGCACACGGTGGAACCAGTTTGTCTCTGCGATATAATTTTCCATGATGGTAATAGTCAAAGCTTATACCAAACAGCAACATATCAGGCTGCTGCCGGTCAATAGTATCCGCTGCATCAGATAGCGCTCCAACATCCACCGTGTCATCCGCATCTACAAACCAGAGATACTCCCCCCGCGCTTCATCGATGCCACGATTGCGTGCAGCGGAAACACCTGCATTTTTCTGATGGACACACCGAAGTTCCGGATATCGGACACACAGCGTGTCGCATAGTTTTGCTGTGCCATCCGAAGCACCGTCATCGACGAGCAGAATTTCGTAGTCTGTCAGGCCGCAGGCTCGAATGCTGTTCACCGTGGCCTCCAGCGTTTTCACGCAGTTATAGCAGGGAATAACAACACTGAATATCATTTCACTGGCACCTCCCAACTGAAACGATAGTTCAGGTAATCGTCAATCGCATTGGTAATTGTGATATTCAAGTTTGTCGTATAGTAGTACACCCCAGCAAGCAGAACTACGCAGAGTATTGCTGCGCTGCGCTGCTGATGTGTCAATGCTAAGTGTCGGATTTGATAGCCGTTATTCAGTCTTTCATCGCATTCTGGGTAAAACATCATAGGCAAGTAAAGAACCAGAAACTGAAAGTAGTAGTCTGTCAGGCGTGTGAACACATTGTCGAATCCAGAGAACATCTGCAATATTGCGGCAATAACTATTAGGTTAAACAGCTTTGAGAAGTTCTTGCCTGAGAAGCCCCGAAGCGCAACTCCTGCAATTAGGAGAGCAACGATCATTATAAATCGGCCACCAAGTCGGTCATTTACCATGTATGAGGCTTCTTCATAATAAAACTCGCCGACAAAAGTAACGATTTGTGTGCGGAACAAGAAAATAAGTCCGGCGCTCGCTATATAGATCAGCAGTTTGTGCATACTTAACTTACTTTTAGCAAACCAGTAAGCCGGCAGGAAAACAAATGCAGGCGTATGAATACACCCTGCCAGCACCGTCCAAAGGAAAAATTTTCTCGGACGTTCCTCCATGATGCCGGTAAACGCAAACATCAACAAACCCATGGCTAATGCCTGCTTGATTGCACTGAATCCAAAGATATAAAAGCCGAAACAATCCCATAGCAAATAGCTTAACCACGGTGTCGGGGAGTAGCGATAGATGATAACCGCAACGGCAATCTCGGTGACGACCGCAATCACAATTAAAAGTATCTGAAAGTTGCCATTTGAAATCAGGGATAGCAGTTTTGACAGCCATGCGAAGCCAAAGTTTCGTCCTCCATCAAACACCTGCTCGCTGAACCATCCATTGACAGGATATATTCGTGTGTACTGCCCGGAATATTTCAAGAGATCACCAGTCAAGTACATATATCTCCAGCCGCAGACAAAAGCGTGCAGAATAGCCATGAGCGCGATATATATTCTCTTTTGTCTGCCATGCTGCGGGAGCAAGACGCCAAAGCCCAGCACCGCTGCGACCATATAGTAATAGACCCTTACGCCCATTTACTTTCCCCGTTTCTTCTGTAGTTCTCTCTCAAAAAACGCTTCCGTATCCTTCGCCAGTTTCTCGCACTTGAAATCTCTGCCACGAATCCTAGCCTGTTCTGCGTAGTGCTCCAGCAGTCCCGGCTCGGTGAGCATCCGCTTGACGCCTTCATAGAATGCTTCATCATCATTCGCAGTGATAAGTCCATATTCGCTGTCGCCCAGCAGTTCATGCATGCCAGAAACGTCAGTGGTAACGATGGGCTTTCCTAAAATCAAACCTTCCGTAACGAAGGTGCTGAAGCCTTCAAATATAGACGAGCATACCAAAATGTCGGCTGCATACATCAGGTTATACGGATTCTCACGGAACCCCAGCAGTTTTGCCGACGCTTCTAAATGGTTCTCATGAATATACGCTTCCAGTAGAGAACGTTCTTCGCCATCACCGACAATCCAAAGGTCATGGTCAAGGCCATCCTCCAGCATGCGCTTGTGTGCAGTCAGCGCGCGGATAAAATGCTTCGGCGCAGATAATCTGCCTACGGCAGAAATGGTTAACTTTCGCTTGGATACATCCGGCGACAGCGTCTCAGCAGATTTTCTCAGTATCTCGCCGTCATCTATCGTGTTGTACACCGTAACCGCCGGAACCGTATCGCCATATAGCTTTTCAAAGCTTTTTCGGACATTTTCAGAAACACATACGGCAAGATCATAGCGTGCGTAATACTTTTTTGTCGCTGCTGCGAAGTCATCCGGATTTGCCCAGTTTTGCAGATCAGAATGCACCCATGCCAACTTCAGCGCCCGTCGGTTGGTGGAGCCTGCCATGATTTTGGTAGAGCCGCTCTCAAGATAGGCAACCTCGATATCGTAATCATCCCTAATGTGCAGCGGATAGGTTAGCCCAGCCGCCGCTTCGGCACGCATCCGAAGCTCGTTGATGCGATTCTTCGCTGGATAGCAATGCTTGTAACGAATCCCCAGTGCGAGATATTTTTCTACATTCTCTGGATACAGCGTCTGTACGGTAATGCAGAACTTCGTCTGATCCATCGCATTCACCAGATTGCGCAGAACCTTTTCTGCCCCGCCGCCAGAGAGAGATTCGATGAAGAAAAGAATGTTGGTCACATTACTGTCCTTTCTCGTAGATCGCATAAATCTTTTGCATCGCTGCATCTGTATCAAATCCGGACTGCCGCATTTGTGCGGCATATTTTTCAGACGATTCTCGTTTCGCACCGCAGATCGCGTCCACCCACGCCGATTGATCGTTCAGCGGCAACGGTCGGATTAGGTCTGTCAGAAATACATCATTTGGCACCCGGTCGGATATCACACAAGGCAGTCCGTTGGACTGCACCTCAATGATGGACAGCGGCATCCCTTCATAAAGTGATGGGAAAGCGAAAACGTCCATTGCGTTCAGGTAATCCGGAACATTGCGCACGTTTCCAGTCATGCGGACACGGCCTTCCAAGTGCAGTTCGTGGATTTTCTGCTCCAGAATAGGGCGATCCTCGCCCTCGCCCAACAGCAGGAGATATGCTTGCGGCAGCCTTTTCAGGATTTCTGGCATTAAGCCCAGCAGGAATGCCTGGTTTTTGACCCCAGCAAGATGTCCGATATGCCCAATGATAAACTTGTCATCCAGACCAAGCTCTTTTCGGAACGCATTGCGCTGCTGCTGATCAAACCCAAATCCTTGCGTATCGATCCCGTTCAGGATCAGTGTTCCTTCTTTCTCAAATGCCTTCCTGCTGTATAGTCGCTGTCCTGCTTTCACGCCGCATGCGACATAATCGGTGGCACACGTAAGGATCAGAAACCGCATGACCGCTTCATACAGGAACACTTTCAAGCTCTGGTGTTCTTCCAATGCTGAATGTGCATGAGAAATACGCACTGGCACACCATGCAGTTTTCCGGCAAGCATGGCCCAGCCGATATTGAACATGGTGTGAGCATGGATCACATCATAGTGATATGTGCGGATCAGCCTTTTCAGGCTGTTCAGGTAAGCGCAGTAGCTATCGGACGGCGGAGACAGGTGGAATATTTTGCAGCCGTGTGCTTCCAGCTCCGGCTCATATGTGCCGATTTCGTCACCGAACACAACGTAATGAACACTGTACCTTTGTGGGTCAGCACGAAAGCCTATATCCGCCGCAACCTTTTCGGCTCCGCCAATGCGAAGCGACGCGGCAATCAGGAGCACTTTGATCTTTTCTATTGCATTTTTTTCTGTCATTTTGTCTTGCTGCATATCAACATATCTATTGCCCAACTCCACCTCATTCGCACTGGCAAGGCGATTGCCCTGCACCTCCAGCCGACAGGGCTGTATTTTTCTGCACAGTACAACCCGCAAATCCGCTGGATTTCCTTTCTCCGCTGTTTGGCAGAGAGATTGAACTTCAGCAACTCCTTGCAACTAGAGTAAACACTGCGAAAGGCCATCCAGGACAGCGCCGTCTCATAATATCGCGCTGCCTCCGACAAATGCTCTGTAACACGATAGGCCGCATACATCCGGCGATTGACTTCCATCAGTTGCTCTGTCAGGTAGGGGCGTGCCTTGCGGGATAGGGAGTTTCCGTTGCTGACATCTACGTTGTATAGATGGTCTTCGATAGAGCCAATCGAGCGAATGTGCATGGCATAGGTAAAGATGAACGCCTGATCCTCTCCGATTGCTAAATCGTTTCCAAAACGCATATTGTACTGCTCGATGATTTGTTTTTTGAACACTTTGCTCAAAAGTGAGCTGAAGAGATACTGCTGCATAGCAGAAGAAATTCGTTCGGCAACACCAACCTCTTCATTTTCGTAGAATTCACCTGTGTCCCATTCTGTGGACACGCCGCCAAAGTTGCTGTATCCAAACATCAACAGGTCTGCTGTATCATTTTTCAGTGCGGAAGAAAGCGATGCAAAATAATCAGCCGACACATAATCATCGCTGTCCACAAACAGGATATATTCACCTTCTGCCTGCTCAAGCCCAAGGTTTCGCGCCGAAGACACCCCGCCATTTTCTTTTGCAAAATATCGAACACAGGAATATGTATTGGCGTACTCACGACAGATAGCATCGCTGCCATCGGTAGAACCGTCGTTGATGAGCAGCAGCTCATAATCTGAAAATTGCTGCCCTACAAGGCTATCCAGGCAACGCCGCAGTGTCCCTTCAGCATTATAAACAGGAATAATAACAGAATATTGCATCAGCTTTCTCCAAACCAATAGATGTGAGCCAGTTCCAACTGCACGCTAACATCCGTATAAAGCTGTACTTTCTTATACCCAGCCTGCCCCAGTTCCTTTTGATTGGTGTCATTATGGAGTTGAACAAGCCTTTCTGCCAAGGCACGGCTATCGCCGATAGGCACCAGATATCCAGTCCTACCATTATCAATCAATTCACGATGGCCTCGGTTTTCTACGGCAATTACAGGCTTTCCGCACAGCATGCCTTCTATCAGATTCAGGCCAAGCCCCTCGCGATGGCTGCATGATACAATCACGTCAGCCGCCGGGACAACTCGTTCCAAATCCGTTCGATAACCCAGCAGTCGAATATAGCCCTCTGCATGATTTTCTGAGACCTGCTCCCGCAGGGTAGATTCCAGCGGACCGTTTCCGGCCAGCAGGACTTTCAGCTCAGGAATACTATCATGACAAAGTACTGCCGCGTCGATCAGTGTCCGCTGATCTTTATTTGCGTTCAGCTCGCCCGTGCAAAGCACGACGAAATCCTGCGCTGACAGTGATTCTTCTTTCCGAAGCGCTTCTTCCTCTTTCGCAGAACGCGGATGGTAGCGCGACATCGATACACCTACGCCGTGAATATGGCAGGTTTCAACCCGGAATCTGCTCCGCGCAAGCTGATAGTCCTCTTCATTGATGGTGATGAGCTTGTCCGTATGGCGGCACATAAACTTCTCCACCGGATACCAGATGAGCCAGTTTTTCTTCGGCGCGCCCTTATAAAAATGGAAGCCATGAGCGGTATAGAATACCTTGGTGCCGCGCTTGCGGGATTTTCGTGCAGCCAGCCGTCCCACAACACCGCCCACCGGCGTATTGCAGTGGACAACATCGTAACCACCCTCGTCAATGATCTTTTTGAGCTGTTTGTAGGCTCCAAGATTTTTCGGTGAAAACGGTGACCGCTGAAACGGCACGTCAAAGACCCGCTCCACAAAGTCCAGTTTCAAGCCGTTCTTTTCGGCAAGGTTATTCCGCGCCGCCACATGAACTTCGCAGCCATGCTCGTGCAGCATGGACACAAGCGGCCTGTGAAACTGACAGATATGCGATTGTACGGTGGCAACTAGAAGGACTTTCATTATGAACTTCTTCCTATCAGAACGGTCTGATGGACGTTATAAAATAGTAAATCTTATCCATCCACATCCGCTTATTATTGTGCGCTACATCTCTTACACTGATATTTGTCGCATCAATTGCAGGACATAGCTCATGTGTAAAATCAATATGTGTTCGGTCTGCAATACGATCTGCCAGAGGAACCATTAACATAAGATCAGAAAGACGCCGGTTGTTATATGGAACAGTCACATCGTGGGAAAACATATGCTCACAGCTTAGAACATCCGCGCCCCAGCGGCTGTCCCGCATTTCCAGATCGATGATGTCGCTCCAGTCGTAATTGAACATATGCTCATTGTAGGCAGTACTGCGGAGATAGTCCCTGTAGCGGGTGTCCGTCGCGTACATCAATGCCGGATTCATCAAAAAGATGTTATTCATTGCATTGACACGCCGCGCCGTACATTTCTTCTGCATCCGCTGCACACCGTAACGCTTGTAGTAAAATGCACGTCCAATCTCCGAGGTCCATGATTTTGCTTCCACATCGAACGGATTCGCCTTCCGAAGGTAAATCCGCTTCATAATGTCGTTGTGGTTAAAATACCGGCGGTTGCTATTCACGCATAGAATTGCCCGAACCAAATCGTATTCCGGATAAACGGACTTATCCAAGGGGATTTCATAGGTTATATGTGGGACACCGACCGCTTTACATATCATTTCTGCTGCGTCGCAATCGACCTTTTCGGCAGGCTGCGAGTTATAAGAAAAATACTGATACTTTTCTTTTACATGAGTTGATGCCGCCAGTGAACCCTTGCTGTCCCTACCGCCGGTCACAGACACTGCCGGACGTTCCCATTTCTGCGCAATCAATCCGAGATTGCTTTTCATGGTCTCCGCAATCTGGTGTACCGTTTCGCGATACTCAGTTTCATCTGCGCACATATGGATAGGTTTGCGCGGCCAAATACGAACGGTTTTGAATTTACCGTCTGAATAAATTACATAGTTGTTGCAAATCAGCTTTTTCAGCTCGTGATAGTGGCTGATATCTCCCGGCAGTCCTTCCCCGTACAGATGATACCAGCGGTAATGCTCAAGCTTGGTCACATAGTCATCACGGTGAAGCTGCTCAAACAGTGAAACCAATTCTTCGTGAGAGCAAAGATAAAAATGTCCGTCAATGTTTCCATAGTAAGCGGTACGCATACTCTCAAAGTCTCCGCAGAACGTCATGCGCTCCCCAGCAATCATCCCAAGAACAAACAGTCCCGTCAAATTGTTAATGGTCTGAAGACCGAGTTCAAAGCTGCCCTGAGACTGCTCTGCAAGAGTACGCAGAATGTCCATTTCATTTGCCTGATTGGAAAAGGGATCATATGCGTGGCCAATCAAAAAGTAAGTAATCCCATTCTTTTCCATGGCGTATAGCTTTTGCCGACAGTGAAGCCAGATATGAAAGCTGTCCGAAAGGCTCTCCTTCCGCCAGTTTCCAAAGAAGGGAAACGCGCCGCCAATTGTGAGATTCTGATTCGTAATCAGGAAACCCTGCTCAAAGATGGAGGACTTATATTCCGGAAAACGCTTGATATTTTCTTTTATATACGGCCAGTTTTCATTCATCCCAAGTTCTCCTTTATCGTCTCCCACAGCCGTGCCCGATTTCCCTCTCCCACAAAGCTGTTATGTGGGGTCAGGAGCACGTTTTCCATATCCCACAGCGGGCTGCTTTCGGGCAGGGGTTCTTCTTCAAACACGTCCAGCACTGCGCGGCCGCCACTTTGCAGCCACTTGGTCAGCGCAGCCTCGTCTGCCAACGCGCCGCGGGCGACATTGACGAAGATAACGCCATCATGCAGGCGGTCAAAGATTTCATCGCTCATGATGCCGCGCGTCTCCAGCGTCAGGGCGATGCAGCACACCAGAATATCACAGGCCGCCGCAGTCTCTGCCAGCTTATCCAGCGGCAAAACCTCGTCAAAATCCGGCAGTACCCGCACCGTGCGGTTCACGCCGGTGATATGGCAGCCAAAGGCTTTCAGCCGCTTGGCGATCTCGCGCCCCACATCTCCGCAGCCGAGGATGCACACGCGCTTGCCGGAAATCTCCAGCAGGCCGCGATGCTTCTCCCATTTGTGCTGCGCCTGATTCGCCGCAAAAAAGCGGCTCTGCTTATATAGCTGCAAAATGCCGCAGACGGCGAACTCCGCCATCGGGACGCTGTACACGCCCGCAGCGTTGTGCAGCTCGATGCCGCGCGCCCGGATATCGTCCAGCGGCACACGGTCAAGCCCCGCGCTGGTGAGCTGGATGAGTCGCAGGCTCGTAAAGCGCTCGATGGAATTGTAGAGAAACAGGCCGTTGCACACGACCGCCTCGTATCGCTCCGGATAGTCTACCGGGGCACGTTCGTCGCCATGAACAAAGACCTTGTGCCCGGCAGCTTCCAGCTGCTCGCGCTCGCCGCTATTGAGTTGAAACGCGCCGGTCACCAGAACGTTCATGCGTTCATACCTCTCACAATGTTCTCAACGCAGGCGCAGACCCTGCGGTGATTCTCGTCAAACTGCTCCTGTGTCCAAGCGGCGCAGTTCCACTCAACGCGGCGGATATCCGCCACTCCCTCGGTAAAAATGCGCCGTATTTCATCCAAGTCCGTCGTCTTCTCCGTGTTGCAGAAGCTGCGGGACAGGATCACATACTGTGAACCCAGCCGATAGTGCTCTCCGATAATATATTCTGCTGGAAGCGTCCCCGAGCCGGGGCGGCCCACGCCGCCAAAGCCATAGGGAATACTTGCTTCACGGAGCTCGGCGCAAAGCCTGTCCACCGTGCCGTCCGTCAGGAGCTGGAACATGAATCTCTGATGATAGCACAGGTGCAGGTCATTGAGGCCGATGTGCATCTGGTCGATGCCCAGTATGGCCAGCGCCTCCGGCAGATGCTCTGCCGCCGTGTCGGTTTCCAGCAGCGGCATGACCTTTGCGCGCCCATTCACCATGCGCACAAGCTGCCGCAGATCATCCGCCGTGCGCCACATGGGGAGCATAATAACGTCCGCGCCGTTTGCGATGGCGTCGTCGATCTCCGTCTGCGAGTTGGGATTCAGTGGATTGACGCGCGCCATGATCTCTGTGCCGCCGCCAACGGCAGCGCGGACTATTGCGATATCCTCCGGCACATGATAGGACTGCACAGTATCCATGCCGCCCTGACGCTCTGCCTTCCCCAGCACCTCCATGTCGATGAAGATGCGGTCAACGCCTGCATCCGCCGCGATTTTCGCAACCGCAGGATCATTTGTGATATACATGAGTTTCAGCATTTGATCTCTCTCAGACCGTCGCGCCGGTATTGACATTATCCTCGTTGCGCAGGACCTTGAACACGGTCATGAAAAGGATCTTGATATCCAGCGCAAGGGAGACGTGCTGCGTATACCAGACGTTCATCTTGATGCGCTCGTGCCACTCTACGCCCTTGCGACCATGCACCTGCGCCCAGCCGGTGATGCCGGGGCGAACGTCAAACATATGGAACTGCTCCTCGCTATACTGGTCTACCGGCCAAGGATGGTAGGTCAGCGGCGGGCGCGGCCCGACAATGGCCATATCGCCCACAATAATATTGATGAACTGCGGAAGCTCATCAATGCTGGTTGCCCGGATAATCTTTCCCACCTTTGTCACGCGCGGGTCGCCATTCCCGCTGTAAACTCCGCTGCCGGTGTGCTCCGCACCGTCCGTCATAGAGCGAAACTTATAGATGGTGAAGACCTTTCCATGCAGGCCCAGCCGCTGCTGCTTGAACAGTACCGGCCCCGGAGAGGAAATCTTGACTGCGAGTGCGGTTATCAGAAGCAGGGGTGAAAGAATAATGAAAGCAATCAGTGAGAGAACTGTATCAATCAATCGTTTTCCAAATCTCTTATACACGGCATTTCGTTCCTATCCGCCCCGCCGATGGCAAGGGAACCTCAAAAATCTTTGTAATTCGTCATACTCTGGAGAAAATGGTATGAGAAATGACTATTTTCCTATTTAATTATAACGCAAACGGCGGAAATGCGCAAGGGGAAAGCAGAAAATATGTGTGGAGATGTGTGAAAGGCCGCAGCGCGGAGCTGCGGCCTGGTGGGGTGGCGGTATAGACGGAATTTGCGCAAGGGAACCTGTGTGATACGGAGCGGACATTCGGCGCCCATTGTAAGGGCGGATGCATTGGAATGCTTGATGAGATACTTTTCCGAAATTTACTATATATAAACAAAATCCGAGAAAGAGCATACGCCGAAGTCCTGAATCAGCCAGTTTCTGACAATTTAATTTTCGTGGTGATCTTGTCCGAAATGGAAATATTAATTAGCTTTGCAATAGAATCCGTATCATCTAGCGCCTTTAGAAAATCTATCAATTTTACGAAGTTTTCCGTTGTGTGCTGCATGTTTTCCTGAGTTGAATATTCGGAAGAATAAAATGACAAATCCAACAGGGCTAGTGCGATATTTTTTCTATCTATATTATTAGATAAACGATATTCCATGCAAAAAATAGAAAATAACTCATCATCAAACTCCTCCATATTTAAGTTCAGTATGGAGTAATTCGAAGTGGAGCCTCTATCATTCAGATATTGAATGAATTTTTCCCTATTATTTGCCGATTCAATTCGATTATCAAATCTATTTAGTGATTTTGCTAAGTGGGAAGCTCCTGCGTCAAATTGAGATTCTTTAATAATAAGATGTGATGCGGGATCTTCTAATTTGCCATTTCTGATTTTTAACAACCGTTTTTCAAGGCCGTCTTCGACCAGTTGATAGTCGATTTGCACTGGAATTGCTATGTTATACTCATTTAAAGCGTGAATTTTCTGAATTAAGGTAATTACGCTATCTTTTGAAAGCTCTCCCGCATATGCAAGCGAAACTGCCTGTGGGAGTCCCACATCAATATCTTCTTGCTGCATGTCCCAAAATCCGTATGTTAAAAAACGGTCAAGAGGGGACATATCTGTTTCAGCATATTTTCGCTTGAGTTCCTCGGTAAACAACGCCGCATTCCAAGTACCAGATGTTATCCATTGCTTGGTAGTGATAAAACTACTATGATACTTTCCTATGTTTGGGTATTGATCATCGCCTTCGTTAGTAAAAAACAAAAGGTCGCGTTTGGGGGCGGGCTTGCCATCCTTATCAGGTGCCTTTGATAAATATACTTCGGCCCCAAATGTATAAAGTGCCCAAGGCATATATTCTATGGCGAAACCGAATTTTGTCCAAGCTGCGTATACTCTTTCAAAGTCAGCAAGTATAGTCTTGAGCATCCTGATATTGGATGTTCTGCTTTCCGCAAATACACTCTTTATGAGGTCTGCGTTTTCTTTCAAAAAATCTCGATATCCATCAGCTGCTTCTGCGTAGTTCGCTGAAATGTTCTCTATAATAGAATCATAATCAGCGGTCAAGCAAAGTGTACGCGAAATGAGCTTTTCTTTATACTCCCGATAATCGTCGCCATCTATTTTGTCTTCATCAGCAATGACTATGACTTTAATCTGTTTGTTTTCAACGAAATTGTTGATTGCTCCCAGAATATCCTTTTTGCTGTTTATGTCGCATCTTTCAAGATCATCGAAAACGATGACAAATTTCCTTTTGCTATCGTTATTTCCAATTGTACTTTGAACATCAAAGAAACCAAATAAATCATAACTGAGAGCGGACGACAGGCCCTGAGAAGCCGCGGCTAATCCTGTTACGCCCGGTGCGGCACTTCCTGCAACAGCTAATCCATCTTTTACGAGTATGGCTAATTTTTTCGATAGTTTTCTTGCGCTTTTTCCGAGCGTTCCCAGTTTTAAAGAAATATACTCGTCTTTTACTCGTTTGTTAATAGCAGAAATACTATCTAATCCAAATAGAGAAATAACTGCAATAGCCGCGGCCTTTTCCTGATTGAGGTCTTTCGCGATTTGTTTCATTAAATAGGACTTTCCACAACCCCAAGGACCTGTAAGAAGTAGGGCGCCAGTGTTTTCGTTACAATTGATATAGTCCAGAATTTCACTTTCAATGTTCATTTTAAGCTCCTTTCATCGTGGTGCTCAACTCGGCAGGCATTGCGTTCAGCCACCATTCCCATTCCAGCCCCACTCAACCGCGGCTACTGCAAGGCATGCATAAAAAGCCTGCTGTTTACGTGGCTCGTCCAGTTTTTTCGCGGCTCTGAACAGTTCTCTTGCCGCACGGACGACCTTTTGCATATCGACATCCTGTTCCGCTCGCCGAAGCTGTTCCTGCGCGTAATTGATGAGATTTGTGAATTGCGTTTCCCCCAAATCGCTATCAAGGTTCATATTATGCCCTCCCTCGCTGTGCTCAGATTTTGCATCGATCACGATACCCGATTATACCATATCCCGGCACATAAAATAATTTCAATTTCTGAAAAATGCACCATTTTCCGCCCGACAAATTCCGACACGCGCCCTTCCTTTTCCTTCCTTGTCTTCCATTCGCATAATTCCCCATTGTTTGCAGACAATAGCAATGTGATTTCGAACGCATAAAGTGGAGGAGCAATATATGAAAGCAACCGGCATCGTCAGACGCATTGACGACCTCGGGCGGATCGTCATCCCAAAGGAGATCCGCCGTACCCTGCGTATCCGCGAGGGCGACCCGCTGGAAATCTACACGGAGAAGGACGGCGAGGTGATTTTTAAAAAATATTCGCCGATGGGGGACCTGCAGGCGGTCGCGGCGCAGCTGTGCGAGTCCATCGGCAAGAACACCGGCCACATCGCGGCCGTGGCGGACCGCGACTCCATCATCGCGGTGGCGGGCGCGCCGAAGCGCGAGCTGCTGGAAAAGCGCAACTCCGCCGAGCTGGAGCAGCTGATGGAGCAGCGGCGCAGCTACCGCTACCACGGCGGCGAGAGCCGTCTGCGCGCGGCGGAGTCCGTGGAGCGCTACCACCTCGGCGTGGCGGCGCCGATCGTGGCCGAGGGCGACCTGATGGGCTGCGTCATGCTGCTCATGGGCGAGCACGACGCAGCGCCGACCGAGTCGGAGCAGACGCTCGCGCAGACGTTCGCGGGATTTTTGGGAAAGCAGATGGAGAGCTGAAGGGGAAAAGGGAAGATATTCGGGGCCGGGAGGCCCCGATTTTTTCGTATTTTCAAAAATAAAGGTAGAAAAAAGAGGCGTTCAACGGTATAATTACATAGTAGATCAGTATGCAACAGGAGGGAACGGCGTGAAGCTTGCGGCGCTTTTGGGAAACGATACGCTGAAGCAGCGCCTTTCTGCGCTGCAGGCCAAGGGCAAGCTGACGCACAGCTTCCTGCTGACCGGGCCGGAGGGCTCCGGGCGGCACACGCTTGCGCGCATCCTCTGCGCCGCCATGCAGTGCACCGCGCCCGGCGAACGCCCCTGCGGCGTCTGCCCGCAGTGCCGCAAGGTGCTTGACGGCGAGGATCTGCGCGAGCAGATAACCGGCATGATCCGCGAATTTGTGTCCTCCACCATCGCCGCCGCGATGCACGGCGAGCCGGCGGAGACGAGCCAGCAGCTCGACGACGTGCTCGCGCCGTTCGAGAAGCTGTTCCTCCCGCACGGGGCGATAACGCTCGAGCAGTTCGGCGGCAAGGTGAAGCAGGACGCGCTCACGGAGCGTGTGGACGATATCGCCATGAAGGTCTATGAAGCGCGTGAGAAAGCCTTCGGCGACGGGCCGAACGGCATGCCGCTCATGCGCGAGCTGGAGCGCGTCGTGATGCTGCGCGTCGTGGACGAGTACTGGATGGAGCACATCGACGCGATGAGCGACCTCAAGCAGGGCATCGGCCTGCGCGGCTACGGCGCGACCAAGCCCATCGACGCGTACAAGCAGGAGGGCTTCGAGATGTTCGAGGCCATGGTGCAGGGCATCCGCGAGGAGACCGTGCGCCGCATATTCACCGTCCGCGTCCGCAAGGAGCAGACGATAGAGCGCAAGGCCGTTGCGAAGAACGCCGCGGCCAACGTCGGCGGCGCGCCGGTCAAAAAGCAGCCGGTCAAGAAAGCGCCGAAGCCGGGGCGCAATGATCCCTGCCCCTGCGGAAAGATGAAGGCGGACGGCAGCCGCCGCCTGAAATATAAGGAATGCTGCGGGAGAAACGAATAAATGTTTTCGGAAAATAACAAAAACGGCCTTGTCTATATGACCTCCTCCGTCATCACCGCGCGCCATCTGTTCACGACGCGCTATGGCGGCGTCAGCACCGGCGACTTTGCGAGCCTGAACCTCGGCTCCAATCGGGGCGACCCGCAGGAGAACGTCGCGGAGAATTACCGCCGCGTCGCCGCCTTCTTCGGCGTCGGGCGGGACGACTGCGCCGTCACAAAGCAGGTGCACGGGAACGAAGTGCGCGTCGTGACGGGTGCGGATAAGCACGTCTGCGGCTCGAAAACGCCCTACGAGGCGGACGGCCTTGTCACAACGGAGCACGGCCTGCCGATATTCTGCTTCGTGGCCGACTGCGTGCCGGCGCTGCTGTGCGACGCGGAGCACGGCGTCATTGCCGCGGTGCACTGCGGCTGGCGCAGCTCGGTCGCGGATATCCTCGGCGTGACGGTAGAGAAGATGTGCGCCCTCGGCGCGGAGCCGGAGAGCATATGCGCCGCGATGGGCGCGTCGATCGGCCGCTGCTGCTTCGAGACGGACGACGATGTGCCGGATGCCGTTAAAAAATATCTGGGCTGTGACGCGGAGGAGTTCTTCGACCGCCGCCCAGACGGCAAAACGATGGTCGATCTCCGCGCGGCGAACGCCATGCGCCTGCGGCAGCTCGGCCTGCGGGCGGAGAATATCGACGTATCCCATGAGTGCACGATGTGCAGCCATGAGAAATACTGGTCGCACCGCTATACCCAGCGCATGGGGCAGGGCAGAGGCAGCCTCGCCGCCGGCATAGTTCTTGACTGAGGTGATGCAATGAAGATACAGAAAAGGATCGCCGCGCTGCTTCTTGCGGCGCTCACGCTCGTGGGCTGCACCGGCTGCGCCGGAGTGAGCAGCAGCACGAATCAGAACGATATGGAGTTCGTCTCCACCGGCGGCAAGGACATCGAGCGCGCCGTGCAGGCGGACGATGTGTTCTCCCTCAACAGCAACCCCAATTACAGCTTTAACCCCCTCATCGCCACCAACCTCTCCAACCAGCTCATATGCGACCTCGTGTATGAGAACATGGTCGAGGTCGACGACAACTTTGAGGTCATCCCGAACGTCATAACGACGTGGACTCATTCGGACGACTGCAAGACCTGGACGCTCAACATCGGCGAGGGGCACGTCTTTCATGACGGCACCCCCGTCACCGCCAAGGATCTGCGCTATTCGCTCGACCGCGCCATCACCGCCGACCGCTATCTCGGCCGCTTTGCGAGCTATCAGGGCGCATATGTCGCGAACGATACGCGGCTTGTCGTCTCCCTCGGCCTCGGCGACGGGCAGTTCATAAAGCTGCTGAATATCCCTATAATCAAGTCCGGCTCCTACGGCGAGAAGTACCCCATCGGCAGCGGCCCCTATACCTATAATGAGGACCATACCGAGCTGCACGCCTACGAGGGCTACTCCACCGAGTATGCCTCCTACGGCAGCCTCCCCGTGGACGTGATATATATTAAGGAATACCCCGCGCAGGAGGAGATAATCAGCGCCTTTGAGGACGCGTATATCGACGTCACCGTCAACGACCCCTCGAGCTACACGAACCTCGGCTTTGCCAGCGCAAACGAGATCCGCAGCTTCGCCACCACGAATATGCACTACGTCGCATTCAATGAGAAGACGCTGCTCGGCCGCTATAACGTTTTCCGCTACGCGCTGAGCTACGCGTTTGACCGCGCGTATCTGGAGGAGCTGCTTGGCGGCAATGCCGCCGCCTCGCCCATCCCGATGTACCCCACCTGCCCGTCCTATCCGCAGGAGCTGGCCGACAAGCTGGCGTACAATATGGATACGTGCAAGAAAATACTTGAGGGCGCCGGCGTGCTGGATCACGATAACGACGGCAGGCTCGAGTATATGAGCGGGTCGATACAGGAGATAGAGCTGAGCTTCCTCGTGTGCAGCGACAGCACCGCCAAGGCCGGCGTCGCCAACCGCTTCGCCGAGATCATGGACTCCATCGGCCTCACCGTCGTCGTCAACTCCCTCCCGTGGGACGATTATGTCGAAGCTCTGCAGAAGGGCGAGTTTGACATGTACTACGGCGAGATAAAGCTCCGCAATAACTTCGACCTCACGGAGCTGCTCGATCCTGATAATAAGTATGACGAGAAGAAGAATCCCAACGGCATCAACTTCACCGGCATTACTGATCCCAATTACGTCATGTACCTCAACGACTATCTCGCCGCGGGCGACGTTGAGCGCGATTATAAGTATAACCAGTTCTGCTCCTACCTCACCGAGAACTGCCCCATCGTGGTCATCGGCTTTGAGAAGCAGCAGATAATTACGCATCGCGGCTGCGTCAAGGGCGTGGACGCGAATGCGGGGAACCCCCTGTATAATTTCCAGAACTGGGAGATAACCCTCGGTTAAGCGCGCCGCCCAAGCCGCCGGGCGCTGCGCCTACTATTATAATAATATAACAGCGGCAGAATGGAGAACAGTATGACTGACAGAGAGCTTATGTCCA